>Ga0182030_10001032_pt1 | contig 56088 bp, 52 predicted proteins | sample 812S3MmetaG_FD_121299 | JGI IMG/M metagenome (GOLD analysis project Ga0182030, IMG submission 121299) | Permafrost microbial communities from Stordalen Mire, Sweden - 812S3M metaG (Illumina Assembly) | ecosystem: Environmental > Terrestrial > Soil > Wetlands > Permafrost | place: Sweden...
CAGGGCGCATTGGCCATGACCGTGGACGCCGAAGGCAAAGCGACCCGGCGCACCGTCCCCTTCTCGCCGTCCGAGGCCAATCGCGTAACCCGCGAGGTGACCGCCCGCCTCGACCGCAACGGCCGGTTGGAGTTTGCCTCGGAGACCAAATTTGACGGCTACTTTGCCGCCGAGCAGCGGCGCACCAGCGAGTCTAACGATCTGGCGGGAAGCTCTCGGGCGAACCTGGCCCGTTTCTATCCCTCGGTGAAGATTGCGCACGCGGTAGCCGAGGGGACGGCACGGGATTCCCGGGAAGTGGAACTCAAGATCGAAGGATCGATCGACGCGCCCCAGGGCGAGCACGACGTGACCCTGCGCAGCTCGCTGAACACGGCAGGGCTGACCAAGAAATACGCGACGCAGCGGGAGCGGCGGAATCCGCTGCTGGTGCCTGCCATGCCGAGTGAGCACGAGGTGTTTGACTACGAACTCCCCGAGGGTGCCGAAGCCGTGCTGCCAGCCAATACCAGTCTGCAGACGCCCTTTGGACGAGTCGAGGTGGGCTACCAGCGGCAGGGTCGCAAGCTGCGCGTGGAAACCTACACCGAACTGGTTCCGCTGACCGTGGAAACCGCAGATTACCCGGCCTTCCGGGCGTTCTGCCGGGCGGCCGACGAGGCTTTGCAGCGCGAATTCAGGATCACCCTCCCATGAGCCTGTCCCATGCCCTCATCGGAGTCCTGCTGACCGCCAGCGTCGCCTTATCCGCGCAAACCGTGAGTGCTCCTTCATCGAGTCCGGATGTGCGGAACTGCGTGGAGAGCAAGGCTCTGCGGATGGTGGCCGATGCGCAGCCGGGAACCGGCCTGAAGAACAGCGTGCACGAGGCGGAGTTGCTGGAAGAGTCGCGCGAGGCAGGGCTGCTTACCGACTGGCATCTGGAGGGACGATTTGGGCGCGGCGGCGAGGATGAGTTTGTACGCGCGTTTGCGCCCGAGAAAGAAGCGGCGAAAGCGCGACACAAACAACCGGAACGTTACGAGTTGGTGTTTCCCGAAGGCAAATTCGCCCTGCCACCTGCCTTAGCTCCGCTCAAAGGCGTCTTCTACGCCAGTTCCACCGCCTATTTGAGCGGCAGCGGAGACTGGAATGTGTATCTGGAGAGCGGCGCCGAGGCTGCGGTATTCGTGGATGGCCATAGGGTGATTGAGAGCGGGCCGAAGTCGCCAGGAGTGCTGCGCGGAACGATTCATGCTGAGCGCGGCTACCACTCCGTGATGGTAAAGTTTACCGCCCAGGCGGCTCCCTTCCGGGTGGCCATTTTGCCGCTGAACTCAGGCTCGCGGCGCAAGAACAACACTCCCTATCTGCAGGCCGCGCCCGCCTCCGAAGACCTGATGGCGTTGGTCGAAGTGCTCAGCGCCAGCCGATCATAGCTGTCGAACAAAGCTGTCGAACGAAAGCCGGCTAGATGAATTCCTCATTGGTCTGCTGGTAGGCATCGACACTGCGGCGCTCGGCGTCTTCGGCGAATTTCTCACTCAGGCTGCTGAGCGTTGCGAAGATCTGGCTGGCGCGATTAACGTATTCGGGAGCGTTCTCCCACACCGCTTCGAAGCGCTCCGGATACTCGCTGGCGAGCAGCGTAAGGCCGCCGGCGATGGACGCAATGCCAAGTTTGCGTCGACCGGTGAGGGCCAGTACGGCGCCGACGCCGACGGCACAGCCGACCAACGCTTTCTTCCAGTTCTGCATGATTTCCTCCGCCGTTCAGACTGCGAACACCGCAGCGGCCGTTGCTCGCCAAGGCACCCGAACCACATGGCCCGCTGCAACTCCGCCGCGTGAGCTACATTGTAACCCTAAGCACAGGATTGCGAAGCTTCGCCAACCCAATCGCCAGCGTCGGAGCTTCCCCAGGCACTTTCAGGCACTGCGTTCGGAGCGGGGAGCATCGCTGCGTTTGCGCACCGCCGGTGGCAGCTTGCGGATGGCGGTCGGCGGCTGGGCGCGTTGCATGCGCCCAGCCGCAGTACCAACAAATTGCGGCAGTTGCTGGTGTAGGGTAAGTACCGGGGCGAAGAGGTCGCCGTGGCGCTCCACCCGCTCCAGCACCTGCGCGGCCGTGAATTCGAGCTTCGCCGGATCGCCGGCGAGCAGACAGCGGCTGACCTCCGCCCAGCTTACGGGAGTCGAGACCGTCGGGTGCGGGCGGGCTCGCAGAGAGTACACGCAGATCGTGGTTTTGTGCTCGTCGTTCTGGCTCCAGTCCACCAGAACCATGCCTTCGCGGAGCGTCTTCTTCATGTCGCTGACGACCAGCTCAGGGTGCTTGCGCTCCAGGTTGAGGGCGAGCTGGTGGGCAAGGGGCTTGGTCTCGTCGTAGCTCACGCCCGAGTTGAGCGGAACGTAAACCTGCAATCCCTTGGAGCCCGAGGTCTTGGCAAAGCTCCGCAGACCGGCGTGGGCAAAGGCCTCGCGCACCCAGAGCGCAACCTGGCAGCATTGCACCATGGTCGCCGGCTCACCTGGGTCGAGATCGAAGATGATGGCCGAGGGGTGTGGCATCGCCGAGGCCATCGAGAGCGAGGTGTGCAGTTCCAAGGCAGCCAGGTTGGCGGCCCACACCAGCGTGGGCAGGTTCTGCACCACGCAATAATCCATCCAGCGATGGTTGCCTTCGCTCCAGATAGGAGCCGTCGCCACCCACTCGGGGCGTCGTCGCGGGCAATTCTTCTCATAGAAAAACAGTCCGCCCACGCCGTCCGGATACCGCTTCAAGGTGAGCGGCCGTCCGGCCAGATGCGGCAGCAGCAGCGGTGCGACGCGGGCATAGTAGTCGATCACCTGTCCCTTGGTGAAGCCGGTTTCCGGATAGAGGACTTTGTCCAGGTTGCTGAGCGAAAGACGGCGGCCTTCAATATTGACGATGGTTTCGCGGCGCGGCATGTGCCAGTTAGATGCAGGTGAGTGGAACCGAGAATATCCTCTCGAAAGAGAATCGCAGGAGTGGTACAACGAACGTATGAAGTCGAGTGAACTAGCGGAACGGATTGGCGCTGTCTGCGAGGGCGGCGACGTTGAAGTGAGCGGAGTCGCCAGCTTTGCCGCCGCCACCGCGCAGAGCCTGGTATTTGTCGAGCACGCGCGTTTCCTGCAGGCCGCCCTCGACTCCCTGGCGGCGGCGGTGATCGTCCCAGCCGAGGCCGCGCCACCGAATGGCTCTGCGACGGACGCAGAGAGCGGGGTTGCGAATAACGCCGCGAATAACGCCGCGAATAACGCCGCGAATAACGCCGCGAACAAATCCGGCAAGGTGCTCCTACGCGCCCTTCATCCCCGTCTCGCCTTCGCCCGTGCCGCCGAGGAGTTACGCCGCTGCGATCCTTGCCAGCCCCCCACTGCCGATCCCTTGAGCTTCGAGCCACGGCGAGTGGACGCCTCGGCCATCGTCGATCCCTCCGCCGAACTGCACCCCACCGCCTGGGTCGAAGCGCTGTCCGTGGTCGGCCCCGCCGCCAGTATCGGCGCGCGCAGCCGCCTCGGCCCCGGATCGATCGTCGGTCCCGGTGTGGTGATCGGCGAGGACTGCCACCTCGTGGCGCGCGTCGTGGTCTACTCCGGCACCACCATCGGCGACCGCGTGATCGTAAAAGCTGGCGCGGTCCTGGGCAGTGACGGCTTCGGCTTCGTCCCCGACCCCGCCACTGGCCGCTACCACAAATTCCCCCAGATCGGCCGCCTAGAAATCGGCAATGATGTCGAGATCGGCGCCAACACCACCATTGACCGTGGCGCGCTCGATGCCACCGTGATCGGCGACGGAGTCAAAATCGACAACCTGGTGCAGGTCGGTCACAACGTCCACATCGGACGCAACGTCGTCATCGCCTCGCAGACCGGCATCAGCGGCAGCACCGTGATCGAGGACAACGTCATCGTCGGCGGACAGGTAGGCATCGGCGACCACGTGCGCATCGAGCAGGGCGTAATCCTCGGCTCGCAGTGCGGCATCCCCAGCAAAAAGGTGCTGCGCGGCAAAGGCATTCTCTTCTGGGGAACTCCCGCCCGCCCCATCGCGGAGTACCTGAAAGAACTGGCCACGCTGGCAAGGCTGACGAGGAAGAAAAAATAAGAGGGCTCGCTACTAAAGCATCGATTTACCGACAACTATTCGCGGGCGGGTGCCCCATTCAAGCCTTCTTTTGGCTTGAGTGGGGCAGTTCGATGGCGGGACAGAGCTCGCCGGTTGCCCTCTGACGTTCCCTTGCACAGCTCCCGCTCGACAGGATTTCGGTGAATGTAGCGAATCTTTTCCTGAAATTGAGAATAGTCGCGAATGTTGAAGTCGTAATAGCGCTTCTGCCAGAAATGGTAGGCCTTGTCGATCAATCGTCCCGACACACCCTGCTTCAGCGACTTGATCGCCTCTGCTAACGTCGCCTGCGATGGCTCACCTATCAACAGGTGAACATGGTCCGGCATCACGACATACTCGTAGATGCATAGACCGAAGCTGCGCCGAACCCTTCCAATGCATTCTCAAACGTAATCGCGGCCAAGGGCTCGGTAAACGATGGCCTGCGATGATGACAGCAGAACGTCACGAAATGGGTCTGCCCGGATTGGTGGAAACGTCTGAGACCCCAAGGCACACCGGAAGCTTAGCTTGAGGCATGTGCCGCACTCAAGGCAAAAAGATTTGGAGTGGTTTCTGGGGCACCCGAGACATGCTTTGTTCCCCCTCTCGGGCGTAGTGTTCTTGCGGCTTGGCGATATTAGGCCATCCATCCAGCTATCCTGCGCCACCTGCCGCCACTCAAAGATCGCTCGACTTACTGACCTCGTAAATACGAATCTTTGCCGGGCCCTGGATCAACTCCGGGAACTGCTCCATGAACTTCTTGAAATGGGGGGTCTGGAAATGGTAATCCAGCGCAGCCTGATCGGCCCACTCTTCAAAGAACAGGAATTCGTCGCTCGTCGGCTGCTGTTCGTAGAAGTTGTAGCTGATGCATCCCGCCTCCGCCCTGGAAGGCTTTGCCACCGTCGCGGCCAGACTGATAATGCTACCTCTCCGCTCCGGTTTACCCGTAAATTTCGCCGCAAGTACGATCATGGACACTCTCACATTCAACTTTAGTATTTGGTTATTTGGTAACGATGGAGAACCGATCCTGCAAAGCGTCCAAGACTAGAGTCTTGATCAGATCGGTGTCAAGCCCGCGCAACCATTGCCCACTCAGTACACCCGTGATTTTCAACCATTACCGAATGAGTCAATCATGCTGCACCAGACCCGGTGCAAACACCCCAAAACGCCATTTTTCAACCGTCCCTCAACGCCCCGAAAGCGCGACTTTTCGGCTCCGAATCGCACGTTTTTGCCACAAAATTGCCCCGCTCCGTACCGTTGTCAAGCAAGAATTCTTCTAAAGTCCTTGCAAGTAACTCATTCTACGAAACATATAGATCGCCCCGAAGTGAAGGGATTGCCCTCCAGAGTTGCTATCCTGAAAGTAGGGATCAACCTCGCTCTTGAACTTCAACCTTGACCTGAAACCTTGAAAGTTTTGAAGCCTTGGCTCCGAACCATCGCTTAACCATCCTGTTGTCAAATTTTTGCAAGGAAATATAGGGGAGGGGTACGCCGCGCAAATGCGCGGTTTTCGTGCGTCGAAAAAACTCGCAATCTGGTTATGACGCTTTCGTGGCCGGGATTATCGGCGCGGAGATAACCTCGGCCTCCTGCGCCATGAGTTTGGGACGAACGCTGCCGCCTTCGAGGGCGATGCGGGCGACGCTGACGTTGAGCAGGGAAGCGGCAAGACTACGGGCGAACATATTGGTGACGCCGATCAGTGAGCCGGCTTCGCTTTGGTTCATGCCGAGTTCGGCGAGGGAGGTCGAGTCGAACTCGACGGGACCGGGGAGTTCGCCGACCATGGCCAGCGCGTCCTCGCGCATGGAGCTCTGGCAATACTGGAAGAGGTCGGAGACCGCGATGGGCTTAATCGAACTCCAGTAGCTCTGGAGAAAAGTGGGCCAGCGCGCCAATGCCTGATAGACGGTGTGAATGACGTCGGCGCCGGTGGCGGAGCGGATATCGGCATAGATGGCCTGGACGGTGGGACCAGCGGTGTCTTCATCGACCATAACGAGGCGGTGGTGAGCCCTGGGTGCGTGTGCCGGGGTGCGCGCGATGTCCTCGCTTCCCGCCGGTCCTTCAAACGACTCGGAGAGAAAAGATGCGAGCAGAAGACTGGTGGGGACCGAGTAACAGAAGAGGTCGATACATTCCTTCAACTCTTCGCTGGCGGCGAGACTGAACTGCTGGCGGGCGATCTCGGACTTGAGATTGGGAACCTGAAAGTAGGTGTGGACGCGGGTATAGGCATCGGCGCGCAAGCGGTTGGAGCAGGAAAAAAACGCTTGCGATTGGACAATCGGGCGCACCGCACTCCAGAAGTGATCGAGAAAGCGTGGCCGGGAGCCGAGGAACTGGAAGAAGCTGCTGATATGCGGCACGCCAAGTAGCTGTTGGATGTCGCGATAGACGTCCAGCACCCGTCCGGTTGCCAGCGAGAAAGGAACTAAACTCACTGCCTGACCTTTTTTCCATCTTGCCATAAGTGCATCAGATGACGAATCCGGGCCAGAGGTTCACAACCTGGGAACACAAATGAGCGAGGCGAAGTAATTGGGAGCAGGATCTGAAGACGCAGACTGGCAGATTGGCCGCAATGAGAACGCGTGTATGATTACGGGCGTTATGGACGAGTTCCAGATTCTATTCGATGACGACCTGTTCGATGACGGCGAATGCTCCCGGTTGCTAGACCCGGCGATGGCCCGGTATGGCAAACTGGGCTTTCCGGCGGCAGCGGCGGGCAGACCGTGGATCTATGCGAACTTTGTGCAGACGCTGGATGGCATTGTCTCGATGTTGGGCGATGAGGCCGGCGGAGCTGATATCGCGGGGCTGCCCGAGGATCGCTGGCTGATGGACCTGCTGCGGGCTCACGCCGATGCGGTGATGCTGGGGATGGGAACGCTGCGCGAGGAACAAAGGATGCGCCGGCCACGAACGCGCGGTCCGGTGTTCCGGATCGTGGACGCGGGGTTGCAACAACTAAGGGCGCATCTGCACCGTGGCCGGGAGCGCAATGTTCTGGTCACGGCGCGAGCAGATTTCCAGATGAGCGATTACGCGGTCTTTGACGGCGAACACGTGGACGTTACGGTGCTGACGACGCGGGAGGGGGCCGAGAGGCTGGAGGCACAGCGCAGCTCTCATGCCTGGGTGGACATCCTTGGGGTAGACGCGGCGGCAACGGGCGGAGTGGATTTGCGGCAGGCGATGGCCGCGCTGAAACAGCGTTATGGGATCAACTATCTGCTATGCGAGGGCGGACCCACGCTGTATTCGGGCATGATTACGGCAGAGTTGATCGATGAAAAGTTTCTGACGGTTTCGCCGGTCGAGGTGGGCCGGTTGAGCGCGCAGGGGCCACGACCGACGGTGCTGCCGGAGGTGGGTTTCAGCAAGAAAGATGCGGTGCGATGGAGCTGGTTGAGCTGCAGAAAAGTGGGCGACCACCAGTTCCACAGATTCCGCCGCAAAGTAAGCGGCATTTGTTAGACTCTGACTGTGAAAGGCATCCATAAGCGCGCCTGGCTGCTGGCGATTATCTCCGGGCTGCTGCAGGTTCTGATTTTTCCCCGACCTAATTTGTATTGGCTATGCTGGATTGCGCTGGCACCGCTGATGTATGCGCTGCTACGGGCACGCGAGGCAGACGCGACCGAACTGCTGACCGACGAGACGTATTCGTTTCTGGTTCCGGCACGGGTTTGGCAGGGGTTTTTGCTGGGATGGGCTTCGGGAACCGTCTTTTACTTTGGGACGTGTTACTGGGTGTACTCGGTGATGCACTCCTACGGCGGGCTGTCGCCGGTGATTTCGGCTCTGCTGCTGGCACTGTTTTCGCTCTACATTGGACTGCATCATGGGATCTTTGGCGCGCTGATGGCGCTGGCGGGAAAGTCGCGGGCCAGTTACAGCCGGAAGGCGCTGGTGCTGGCGCCGTTTCTGTGGGTTGCGGTTGAACTGCTGCGGGCCTATGTGGTGAGTTTTCCGTGGGCGCTGCTAGGGACAGCTCAGATTGATAACCTGCCGCTGGCCCGGATGGCGAGCGTGACCGGCGTGTATGGAGTGTCATTTGAAATCGCGCTGGTGAATACGGTGTTCGCGGCGACGATGCTGGTGCGTCGCAAGCGGAGGATGCCGCTGCTGGTGGCGGCGCTGAGTGGCGCGATTGCGCTGCAGACCACGGCGCTGGTGAAGGTGGAAGCGAGCGAAGTAGAAGCACACGCCACGCTGGTGCAGCAGAATGTACCCATCGAACGGCGATGGACATATGGGGGATACAAGCGGCTGATGGATGAGCTGAGCGCGGTGAGCCGCTCCCCCCAGGCGGCAAAGGATCCGAGCATAGCGCCGCTGATAGTGTGGCCGGAGTCGCCTGCGCCGTTTGAGACCGACGACCGGCTGTTCACCGAATCGACGGCGGCGCTGGCACGGGAGCAGCGGTCATGGCTGCTGGCGGGAGTTACGGCGGTGCAACCGGCGGCCAAGCCGGGCGAGGCAGAGCAGGTGTTTAACTCGGCGCTGCTGCTGTCTCCTGCGGGAGCCGTGGCGCAGCGCTATGACAAGGTGCACCTGGTACCGTGGGGCGAGTACATTCCGTTCGCATGGGCATTTGGGTTCGCGAAATCGCTGACCCATGAGGTGGGAACCTACACGGCTTCGGGAGCCGAGCGCACGCCGCTGGAGGTGGGCTCGCACCGCTACGGGGTGTTCATTTGCTATGAGTCGGTGTTTCCGCACGAGGTGAGGCAGTTTGCCGAGCACGGAGCGGAGGTGCTGGTGAACATCTCTAACGATGGGTGGTTCGGAGAGTCGGGCGCGCCGTGGCAGCACTTGAACATGGCGCGGATGCGGGCGGTGGAGAATCATCGCTGGCTGCTGCGCTGCACGAACACAGGGATTAGCGCGGCCATCGATCCTATGGGACGGGTGGTTGCGCTGGCTCCCCGGAACCAGCGAGTAGCGCTCGATGCACCCTATGGACTAATGAGCAATATGACATTCTACACACGCTACGGGGACTGGTTTCCAGTACTGTGTGCCATAATCTCAATCACGGGATTGCTGTGGCGCGACCCTAACTGTGCGCACATGACGCGCCCAGTTCCGGTAGAGGAGTAGGAATAGATGATCGATCAACAGCTCGAGCAGGAGTTCTCGGCATTGCGCGGTAAGGTGCGCGAGCTACAGGAGTATCTTTGACTCGCCTAAATTGAAGGCTGAGTTGGAGAAGGTAGAAGAGCAGGCCGCCGACCCGAATTTCTGGAACGATTCCGAAAACTCACAGAAGACGATGCGCGAACGTAAGCGACTGGAGGACGCGTTGGCGACCGACAGCGAATTGACGCGGCGCGTGGAGGATATCTCCGCCTATTTTGAGCTGGCCAGCGAGGGCGAGCAGGTGGATGAAGAGGTTGCGCGAGAGATGAGCGGGCTACGCGAGGTGGTGGAGAAACTGGAGACAGAGACGCTGCTAAGCGGCGACTTGGATCGCAGCAACGCCATTATGACGATTCACCCCGGTGCGGGGGGCACGGAGTCACAGGATTGGGCAGAGATGCTGCTGCGGATGTTTCTGCGCTGGTGCGAACGCAAAGGCTTTGGGACCGTGATCAACGACCTGCAGCCGGGCGATGAAGCGGGGATCAAGTCGGTGACGTTCAGCGTTTCGGGTGAGTTTGCCTATGGACTGCTGACCAGCGAGATTGGGGTGCACCGGCTGGTCAGGATTTCACCCTTCGATCAGCAGGCGCGGCGGCATACGTCGTTCGCCAGCGTGTATGTGTCACCGGAGATCGACGACAGTATTGAGGTAATCATCAAGCAGGACGACATAAGGATCGACACCTATCGATCTGGCGGCAAGGGCGGGCAACACGTCAACACCACTGATTCGGCGGTGCGGATTACGCACTTTCCAACCGGGATCGTGGTGGCCTGCCAGAACGAGCGCTCGCAGCACAGTAACAGGGAGCGCGGATTTAAGATGTTGCGCTCGAGGATCTACGAGTATGAGTTGGAGAAGAAACGGGCACTCAGCAGGAAGGTAGAGGACTCCAAGCTGGACATCGATTTTGGCTCGCAGATACGCTCCTACGTACTGCAGCCATATCGCATGGCGAAGGACCACCGAACCAAACTGGAGGTGGGAGACGTGGATCGGGTGTTGGATGGAGACATCGATCCGTTCATCCGCGCCTACCTGCAGATGCGCAGGGCAGAGCAGAGGTAAGAGGAGATGGAGAATCCGCCGAGCGCCGGCCTGGAAGTAGCATTTTTGAGGGGGCCACTGAGCGCGCGCTTCGACGAGGCGCTGGTGATGGCTTCGTCGTTGCATCGCACGCAAGTGCGAAAGACGAGCGGCGTGCCGTACGTCGCACACCTGTTGGGAGTGACTTCGCTGGTATTGGAAGAGGGCGGCAGCGAGGACATGGCGATTGCGGCCCTGCTGCACGACGCGGCCGAAGACCAGGGCGGAGATGCGGTGCTGGCGGAAATCGCAGCCGCATTTGGCGTAGAAGTTGCGCGGTGGGTGCGACAGGCGAGCGATAGCTTTACCCTGCCCAAGCCTGTGTGGGAGACGCGCAAACGGCATCATCTGGCGGAGATTCCGAGGGCCGACCGGGAAGCGCGGCTGATCATGTTGGCGGACAAAGTACACAACGCACGCTCGATACTGGCGGATTACGTCCGAGTGGGGCCAGCGGTGTGGGAGCGTTTCAGCGTGCCTCGGGAGCGCACGATGTGGTACTACGAAGCGTTGCTGGAAGTGTTTGAGCGCGGGCTCTCGCCTGTGCTCTATGACACGTTGAGCGATTGCGTCAGGCGGATGAAGGAGCTGACCTGAATGGCTCGGCTGGTGGACTTAATCCGGGATGGGAGCGCGCCGGCGTCGATGATGCGACGGGCAGCCCAGGGTGGGTTATCGCTGCCGCCGGGGGAAGCGATTGAGCTGCTGGTGGTGCTGGCCGGGCATCGCGAACTGGGGACCGAGGCGGAGCAGACGCTGGGAAGATGGAACGAGCGGTCGCTGGTCGAGGTTTCCTGCGATGCAGGAACCCCGCCGGAAGTGCTACGGCACATGCTGAAGTTCCACGGACAACGGCCTGCGGTGGTCGAGGCGCTGTGCGAGAATTCCGCACTTGCGCTAGAGGAGTTGGAAGTGGCGGCCACCCATGCCGGGGAGGAGATACTGCGGGCGATGTTGCGCAGCGAGCGCGTGCGCAACTCAAGCCGGCTACTGGAGTTGATAGGGGCTAATCCCGCGGCAGAACCGGCAAGACCGCGCCTGGAACAGTGGCTGGCAAAGGCTCGGGCCAAGGAGGCAGAAGATGCCGCCGAGAACTTCCTGGCGCAGCACGCAGAAGAGGTTGCCTGTGGAGACCAGCCATTCGAACTGGTGGCAGCCGGAGAAGGGGAAGATGATCCGCTGGACAAACTGCTGAATTGTGCCAAGAGTGGCGACACCGCGACGGCAGCGCCCGAGCAGAAAAAACAGCTCTCACTGCTGCAAAGGATTGGCTCCATGCGGGTGGGCGAACGGATCAAACTGGCGATGAGAGGCAATCGCGAGGAGCGGATGGTGCTGATCCGGGACCGATCGAAGCTCGTCTCACTGGCGGTGCTGGAGTCGCCGAAGGTGAACGACAGTGAGATGGAAACTTTCGCGGCTATGAAGAACATACAGGAGGCGGTGCTGCGGGCAATTGCCGGCAAGCGGAATTACATCAAGAACTATGGCGTGTTGAAGGCTCTGGTGAATAATCCGAAGACGCCGATGGAAGTTGTGCTGCCACTGCTGGCGCACCTGATGGTGAAGGATCTGCGGGCGCTGACGATGAATAAGAATGTTAACGAAACGGTGCGCAAGGTGGCTCTGAAGAGGTTCCGGATCAAAACCGAGAAGAAAGAATAAATTCATCCAGGGGATAAAAAAGTTGGAAGATCGCGTACAGGAGCTGTTGAAGAGGGCAAGAATAATTGCGGTCGTGGGGCTGTCGGACAACATCAGCAGGCCGAGTTACGGGGTTTCCGCCTATCTCCAGAGCAAGGGGTACCGGGTGGTGCCGGTCAATCCCAGACTGGGCGAGGTGCTGGGCGAGAGGGCGTATCCTTCGCTGAGCGAGGCCGCGAAAGCAGAGCAGATAGATATTGTGGATGTATTTCGCAACTCCGATGCGGTACCCGCAATTGTGGACGAGGTATTGACCTTGGGGATTCCAGCGCTGTGGCTGCAAGAGAGCGTAGTGCACGCGGAGGCCGCCGAGAAGGCGCGGAAGGCGGGGGTGCTGGTGATAATGGACAAGTGCATTCTAAAAGAGCACCGCAGGTACGGGCTTTAGAGCGCACCAGAGTTCGGGACTCAAGTCTTCTTGCGGTTGGCCGATGAGCAGAGCACAAGGCGAATCAGGGCTGGACGGCAGAGAGTTGGCTGTAAATCTGAAACGCGCTTGTGCTTCTGCAGGTTGTAATCACCAGTTGCAACCAGGGTGACCTGCCCTGTCGCGCCATGCGGCAGGGCGATTTTCTTTTGGTGAAGGACGAACTCGGGATTGCGCTGCGACAAAGTAACCATAGCGGCTTGCGTCACATCGAACGTTAGGCAAGGGTGAGGTCGGCAGCGTGCGTGGCCGGAAAAGCGCATTGGCTGCCATCAGAGTTCCACGAAATGTGAGGTCTTCCATGTTCCGTGAGTTCAGTTCCGGGCGTGGGGCTGCAGGAAGTGCGGTGCGGTCCAGGGTGGACGCAGGCAAGCTCTGCCATCGGATGGGAATGCTCGGATTGCGTTTGTTGCTGTTGCTGCTGCTGACAATTGCATGCGGGCCGGGAAAGTTGCTTGCGCAGAGCACGCCAGCGGCAACCTCCTCCGTGCAATCTATCGAACCATCTGAGCAGAAGAGCGCAGGAGCTGCGGCTCAGGCGACGCAACCGGTTGCGAGCACGATGCCCGCAGGGAGCGCGACGACAGCGGGAACTCCGCCAGGAACGCCTGCAGGAGCCCAGGCAAATCCATCGGTGCCGAGCCAGACAGCTCCGGCGGTCGCGGCCCCGGCTCCGGTTGAATCACCTTCGAGTGGACCGACTGCGAGAGAAGCGTCGCCCCCGGCGATGGCCACGAAGAGCAAGCTTCCGGTCGAGTCCGACTACAACGAAGTGCACGTGAAGCCGATGGTGAAATCGGAGGATACAGCGAAGTTCAATCCAATCTCGGCGGCGAGGGCGGAAGCGGAGGCCGATCCGGCGTTGCGGACTCATACCAAGCCGATACGCGTGGATGTGGATCTGGTGCTGGTTCCGGTAACGATCACGGATTCGATGAACCGGTTGGTGACCGGGTTGGAAAAGGAAAACTTCATTCTGCTGGATAGCGGAGAGAAGCAGGCGATCGAACATTTTTCCAGCGAGGACGCTCCGATCTCGCTGGGCGTGATTTTCGATATGAGCGGCTCAATGGCCAATAAGATCGAGAAGGCGCGCGAAGCGGTGGTTGAGTTCTTCAAGACGGCGAATCCGGAGGACGAGTTTTTCCTGATTGGGTTTAATGACAAGCCGACGCTGATTTGCGATTTTACGAACAGCGTGGAGCAGGTGCAGGGACAACTTGTGTATACCGTTGCAAAGGGACGAACCGCGCTGCTGGATGCAATCTACTTGGGAATCGCGAAGATGCGCCAGGCCAAGCACCAGAAGAAGGCTCTGCTGATCATTTCCGATGGTGGCGACAATCGCAGCCGGTACACCGAGAACGAGATTAAGTCGATGGTGAAAGAGGCCGACGTTCAAATTTATGCGATTGGGCTATTCGATCAGAACCCGCGCAGCGACGAGGAACGATTCGGACCACAGTTGCTGGCTGAGGTGACCGACGTTACGGGCGGGCGAACGTTTACGGTCGATAATCCGAACCAGATGACCGGCGTTGCAGCGAAGATCGGCGTCGAGTTGCGCAACCAGTATGTGCTCGGCTATCGTCCTTCCAAGCCTGTGCACGATGGCAAGTGGCGCAAGGTCAGGGTGAAGCTGGCCGTTCCGAAGGGATTGCCGCAGCTCTCGGTGTATGCGAAAACGGGGTACTATGCTCCAAATGAATAGCTTGAGTCGAGCAAAGGTCTGGATTGTAGCGTTGTTTTTTCTGCTCGCAATGTGCGGCGGGTTCGCGATTGCGCAGAGTTCGGGTGTCGCCAATGGGCAATCGGGCTCAGAGAGCGCGACCCCGCCGCAAAATAGCGATAGCGATGATGTACTCCTGCCGCCCGAGGGCGTGAGCCCGGACAGGCCGCAGGCCGCAACTCCGCCGGTTCTGACCCAGCCAACTCCGGCCAATCAGTCCAGCGACACGGTAAACCTGCCGCCGCAAGGACGGGAGGCGGAAAAGGACAAAAACGGGACGTTTGTCTTTAAGACCGAGGTGCAGGAAGTGACGCTGCATGCGACGGTTGTGGACGATCATCAGCGGCCGGTTACGACGCTGGGCCGGACCGCGTTTCAGGTTTTTGAGGACGGAAAGCCACAGCGCATCACATCGTTTCGGCGCGAAGATATTCCGGTGGCACTGGCGATCGTGATCGACAATTCCGGATCAATGCGAGACAAGCGGCCAAGCGTGAACGCCGCATCGCTGAATCTGGTGCGGGCGAGCAATCCGGAGGACCAGGTGTGCGTAATCAACTTCAACGACGCCTATTACCTCGATCAGGACTACACCGGCAGCGTTGACCTGCTGCGGGACGCGTTGGAGCGGATTGAGGCACGCGGAGGGACGGCGCTCTACGACGCGCTAGTGGCGACCAGCGACCACCTGATGAAGAGCGCGAAACTGCAGAAGAAGATCATCCTGGTAGTGACCGACGGCGAGGATACGGCGAGCCGCGACACTCTGGAACAGGCGGTTCGAACGATTGCTGTGGATGGAGGCCCGACGGTATACACCATCGGACTGCTGGGCCAGGAGCGCGAAAAGAAAGCGCGGCGTGCGTTGCGGATTCTGGCGGAGCAGACTGGCGGAGTTGCGTTCTTTCCTGCCAGCGTAAACGAGGTGGAAGCAATCTCGCAGCAGATCGCGCACGATATTCGCAACCAATACACGATCGGATACAAGCCCTCGACGCCCAAGTTGGAAGGCGGCTATCGGCAGGTGAAGGTGGACGCCGCGGCCAGCGGCTACAAGAAGCTCTCGGTGCGAACGCGCAGCGGCTATTACGCGACCGCCGGCCAGTCGGCCTCGGCCAGCCAATAGGTCGAGTAAAGCAAGATAGAGGCGCGGAACGGATATGGAAGGCTCGAACTGCTGCTTCGAGCCTTTTTCGTGCGTGTGCCGAATTGCGGTTGACCGGTAATTACCGGAAGCCGTAGCCTGAATGTTCGCGAGACGAATCGCTGCGGACAGGATTGCCTTGATGAAGTGCTCGATGCGGGTGGTAGATAGTGTCTTGGAGTTGATTGGATCAACGCCGATGGTGCGGTTGAAAAAAGTTGTGCCGCCCGACGCTGCCGAGATCTGGGCAAAGCTGGAAGCATTCAATCCCGGTTTCAGCATCAAGGATCGCGCGGCGCTAGGGATGATCGAGGAGGCCGAGCGCGAGGGCGTACTGCAGCCGGGAGACACAATCGTGGAGGCAACGGCGGGAAATACCGGTGTGGGGCTGGCCCTGGTAGGAGTGCAGAAGGGATATAAGGTGGTGTTTTTTGTGCCGGAAAAGTTCTCAAAAGAGAAGGTCATGCTGATGGAGTGCTTTGGCGCCAAAGTGTACCGAACGCCGACAGAAGAGGGAATGGAAGGCGCTATTAGCCGCGCCAAAAAACTGACGGAGGAGAACGAACACTTCTGGTTTGTGGCGCAGTTCTCCAATCCGGGGAATCCGCGGATTCACCACGACACAACGGCGCGCGAGATTTGGGAGCAGACCGAAGGACGCATTGATGCGTTCGTCTGCGGCGCTGGAACGGCCGGGACATTCACCGGCGTAGCGCGCTACTTGAAGGAGCAGAATGCGAAGATTCTGACCGTACTGAGCGATCCGCAGAATTCGGTTTACAGCGGTCAGAAGGCGGGCGAGCACGACGTGGAAGGAATCGGAGCGAGCTTCATTCCAGAGGTATTCGACCGCGCGGTGTGCGATGAGACGGTGATCGTTTCGGATGTTGAGGCTTTTGCGATGGTGAAACGGCTAGCGGTCGAAGAAGGCGTACTCGGCGGTTCGAGTTCCGGTGCGAATGTTTGCGGCGCGATCGCGATCGCGAAACGGCTGGGCAGGGGAAAGCGAGTGATTACGCTGATTCCGGATTCGGCGGAGCGCTATCTTTCAAAAGACATTTTCAACTATCACGGCGCGGCGGAGCCCAAGCCACGGGAAGTTTCAGAGTAGAGGCGACGATGACGACAGAGCGCAAAGGATTTTCCACTCGGGCCATTCATGATGGGCAGGAGCCAGAGGCGCTGACCGGCGCAGTGAGCGTACCGATCTATGCGACCTCGACCTATCAGCAGGACGAGATTGGCAAGCCACGGCTGGGATATGAGTACTCGCGGGTAACAAATCCAACGCGCGATCGACTGGAGACGAACCTTGCCTCGCTGGAAGGTGGAATGGCGGCGCGCGTGTTTGCCAGTGGAATGGCGGCGGTGACCGCATTCTGCCAGATGATGAAGGCGGGCGATCACGTGGTGGCCGGAGACAATCTGTATGGCGGGACTCCGAGATTCTTCAATCAGGTAATGGCGAAATTCGGCGTTATATTTACATATGTAGATACAAGGAATCCGGAAAACGTTGCGGCGGCGATGCGAGGCAACACGCGTTATGTGTTCCTGGAGACGCCGACAAATCCTCTGATGGTGCTGACGGATATTGCGGAGGTGAGCGCCGTGGCTCACGCCAAGGGCGCAGAGGTGATCGTGGATAACACCTTCACGTCACCGTATTTCCAGCGGCCGCTGGAGCTGGGCGCGGACATGGTGCTGCACTCGACGACGAAGTTTCTGAACGGACATAGCGACGGATTGGGCGGAGTGATCGTGTGCTCGACCGAGGCGCAGGCCGCGGATTTGGCCTTCCTGCAGAAGGCTTCGGGAGCAATTTTGTCTCCCTTTGAGAGCTGGCTGATTCTGCGCGGGGTGAAGACGCTGGCGGTGCGGATGAAGCAACACGACGTGAACGGCCGCGCTGTGGCCGAGTATTTGCAAAAGCATCCGCGCGTGGAGAAGGTGATCTATCCGGGCTTGTCGGAGCATCCGCAGCATGAACTGGCGAAGCGGCAGATGACGGGTTTTGGCTCGATGATCACGATTGACACCGGGTCGCTGGAGAACGCGAAGAAGATGGTGAAGCGGGTGAAGATGTGCGTGCTCGGCGAGTCGCTGGGCGGAGTGGAGACGCTGATCTCGCATCCGGCGACGATGACCCATGCGGCGGTGGGCGAAGAGGGGCGCGCAAAAATCGGGTTGACGGACGGAATGGTGCGCATCTCGGTTGGAATTGAAGACTTGGGCGACATTCTGGCGGACCTGGAGCAGGCGCTGGCGGCGATCTAACGGGAGTTCACCGTGACGGAGTTGCTCGATTACGTTTGGCGACGGCAAGGGCAAGGGGCTGAAGCGGCGGCCTATTGTATGAGTCCGTCGCCGCGAATCCCGAGTGTCTGGCGGTCCAAGTCGATGTGGCCATCGAGCAGGGAGTCGAGAAAATAGAGAAGGTCGATCACGGCCGACGGGTCGCTGGCGTTCTTATCGCCCAAAAAGAATTCCAGCATTGAAAGCTGTTCCGCGTGTTGGGCACAGCAGCGGTGGTAGACGGGAGAGTGGCGCTCTTGCAGAATCTTTTCCTCCGCTTCGAAATGTTCTCGAAGCAGTGGGACAACGCGATTCATGACTGCGGCAGCAACCTCGGCTCCCTGTCCCGCTGCCATTGCCTGGTTGAGTTCGTTTAACATCGTGTAGAGTTTGCGGTGCTGCTGATCTATGACTGGTATCCCGAGATTGCTCGATTCACTCCACGGCATGAGCATGGCAGTCGCTCCTGGAGGTCATATCGGCAACAAAAAGGCACACTTGAGTTAAGAAGACCTTATCTGTGGACGGAAGCTGCGATCCATTCGAGGTAGGATTCCGCGCCAGCCTCGACGGTGAAGGAGATCAGTTCGGGAAGCTCGTAGGAATGCAACTCGCCAAGCGCGTTTTGAATCGGGCGGAACTGGGCTTCGGTGGATTTAATGAGGAGCAGGAATTCTACAGAGTTTTCAACCTCGCCCTGCCAGCGGTAGACGGAAGAGATCGGTCCGAGGATGTTGACGCAGGCAGCCAGATGGCGGGAGACCAGTTCGGAGGCAATGGTGTTGGCTTCCTCGCGGGAAGACACCGTGGTCAACATGAGGCGCTTATCGGTCATCGGTCGGTTCCTATTCGGAATAGGCTACCGAACGCGGCGCGCAACGGCAAGAGCAATTCGACTGCGCGAGCCGCAGGGCACACCACGCTGATAGAATCTGTTCTGGCGGCACGGCAGATGCCGAGCGGCAAGATGAAGATGTGGCGGGATAGAAGTTCGGTCGTACGATCTCCGGGAGAGAGAAGAAAGATGGCGACACCGATCAAGTTCGGAACCTCTGGCTGGCGGGCAATTGTGGCCGATGAGTTTACGGTGGCAAACGTCAAGCGCGCGGTCACCGGCATTGCGCGCTATGTGGCGGGCACGGGCAAAGCCGATCCGAAGTTGGTGGTGGGACGTGATCCGCGCTTCATGGGCGAAACCTTTGTGGACATCGCGGCGACAGTCCTGGAGCGCTACGGGATTACTCCGCTGGTGATCTCTGATCCGGCGCCGACACCGGCGATTGCGTGGGAAGTAATCCGGCAGAAAGCCGATGGCGCGATCAACTTTACCGCGTCGCACAATCCGGCAGAGTACAACGGAATCAAATTCTCAACTCCGGATGGAGCGCCGGCGCTGCCGGAATTCACCGAACAGATCGAAGCGGCGGTGGTGAAGGCGGACGAGGACGGCGGAGCCGCTCCAGCGGACGCGAAAAAGGCGGAGCGCAAGGCGATTGAAGTGAAGTCGCACTACCTGCTTCGGATCAGGGAACTGGTCGACTTCAAGGCGATTCGCGAGCGTGGGCTAAAGGTTGCGTTCGATCCGATGTGGGGCGCCTCGCGCGGATACAGCAACGTAGTGCTGCAGGACGAGGGGATTTCGTGTTCCGTGGTGCACGACACTCGCGACGTGCTGTTTGGTGGGCATGCGCCAGAGCCGGATGGAGAGTTGCTCGACGAGCTGCGCCACAAGATGAAAGAGACGGGAGCCAAGATCGGCATCGCCTGCGATGGCGACGCGGACCGCTTCGGCATTGTGGACGAGGACGGGACATATATCTCGCCCAACTACGTGATCGCACTGCTCTTCGATTACCTTGTGGAGACGCGCGGCTGGCGGAACGGCGTGGCAAAAAGCGTTGCGACCACAAATCTCATCAATGCGGTGGCGGAGCATCATAAAATTGAACTCTACGAAACACCTGTAGGTTTTAAGTACATTGGCGAACTGATCAAGCAGGACAAAATTGCGATTGGCGGCGAAGAGAGCGCGGGATTGACGATTCGGCATCATGTGCCGGAGAAGGATGGAGTACTGGCCGGACTGCTGCTTTGCGAGATGGTGGCGAAGCGAGGCAAGAACTTGGGCGCTCAACTGAAGGAGTTATTTGCTCAAGTTGGTTCCTATTATCCGGAAAGACAGAACTTCCGCTTGACCGACGATGCCAAGACGAAGTTCACTACAAAGCTGGGAACGAATCCAGCGGAATTTGCAGGGCGCAGGGTTTCACGGATTGTGCGTACCGACGGACTGAAGCTGGTGCTCGACGATGGCTCCTGGGTCTGCTATCGGGTGAGCGGCACCGAGCCGGTGGTGCGCGCCTACACCGAGGCGCGGAGCCAGGAAGATCTGGCGAAGTTGAGTGCGGCGGCCAAGCATTGGGCGACCGAGTAGTGGAAGGATTGACGATACGGTGAAGCGGCTACGAGAGTTCGTGGAGAGAGTGGTGCATTGGCGCAGGCTGCTGGCCAGTGCTGCGTTCATGGTGATCGCGGGCTGCCTGTGTGCGCACGTTTTGCTGGGAAATAATGGATGGATGTCGTACCACCAGAAGAAAGCAGAGTACCAAAAGCTGCAGCAAGAGCTGAAGCGGATGGACGAGGAAAACCGGCGTCTGGATGCGGAGATCAAGGCGCTTAAGAGCGATCCAAAAGCGATCGAGAAGGAAGCTCGCGAGCAGTTGCGCTATGCAAAGCCGAGCGAGGTGATCTATCTTCTTCCGGAACAATCCGGACAACATCCGGCACAGGCTCCGCAATCAACACAAGCGACGTCGAGATAGCGAGTTGGCGCTCAGGACAGAAAGAAAAGTCAAGGTACGCGAGCCACTGGAACTTCCAGTGGTTTTTGTATTTGACGGATAGCTAGCGGAAGTTAAAGTGACGCTTGAGGTTGAGGATCGGCTTCTCAAAGCTGACCCACAGCAGGGCGGCAACGCCGATGGAGGCCGCCAAGCGAATGGCGACAATCGTCAGATTGCCGGCAATGCCGAAGCGCTCGAGAGGCTTATCCACATAATTGCCAAGAAGGGAAAAGACGAGGATGTGGGTGAGGTAGAGACCGTAGCTGATTTTTCCGACGAACGAAAGAGGACGAAAACTGAGGGCGCGGCAATAGAAAGACGGACGGGGTGCAGCCTGACCGAGCAGGGCCGCCAGCAACATTCCGCCAAAGCCAACGGCGAGCAGCGTGTCCGTATATGCGGAGCCGTGGTTGAGCATGAGCGCGACGCCGGTGGCGCCGATGGCCAGAGCGGCGCGGGAGATTCCCTTCCACACCACAGGCGACCAGGGGAGCACGCGCAGGGCGATGGCGACGAGTGAACCGATGGCGAGACCGTCGAGATGGGTAAGCGTGTTGGTCGGCGTGAAACGGCTTCCCCAAAAGAGGCGCACCATGGGCGAAGCAACCAGCATGGCGGAGGCGGCCAGGAGCAGCCAGCGTGGTGGAATGCAACGGACGATGGGGGTCCAGAAAAGGTAGAATTGCTCCTCGATCGCAAGGCTCCAGGTTGGGCCGATGGCTCCGGGGAGGGTTACCTGCCAGAGGTTCTGGACAAAGAGCAGGAGAAAGAGCCAGGGTGCGGCGGTGACGTCATGGAGCATCCAGCGGTAGCCGCTGAAGATCAATGGGAAAAAGAAGTAGTGGAGGAACAGCAGCAGCCAATAGACTGGCCAGATCCGAAGGAAGCGGCGGGCGTAGAAATTCGAGTAGAAGCGCGGCGCAGAGCCGGAGTCCAGAATGATACCCGTGATGAGGAATCCGGAGAGGACGAAAAATAAACTGACGCCAGCCCAACCCCAGGCGACGAACTTTACCAGAAATGTGCCTTGCATCCGGGGAAGGCAGTGGTAGAGGAGTACGGCGACAATTGCGATGCCGCGCAGTCCATCAAATGCAGGAATGAAGGCGGGCAGCCACGCCGGACGCTGGCTCAGAGCCAGAGACGGAACGGGAGGAGCGGCAGTGACTTCGGCCGCTCCCCTTGCGGTGACTGCCGAGGCCACTAGCGGGAAATTCCTTCCAGGGGCGAGCTGGCCGAGGCGTAGAGCTTGCGGGGCATGCGCCCGGCGAGGAATCCTTCGCGCCCGGCGATGATGGCATGCCGCATCGCAGAGGCCATGAGAACCGGGTCTGCGGCGGCGGCGATGCCGGTATTCATGAGCACGGCGTCGTAACCGAGTTCGAGGGCCAAGGCAGCATCGGAGGGAGTTCCTACGCCAGCGTCGACGATGAGCGGGACCGAGCTGATGAGCTCGCGGAGAATGCGGAGGTTGGCCGTGTTCTGAATGCCGAGGCCGCTGCCGATCGGCGCGCCGAGAGGCATGACGACGGCCGCGCCAACATCCACTAGGCGAAGCGCAACCACTGGATCATCAGAGGTATAGGGGAGAACTGTAAAGCCTTCCTTCACTAGCACGCGAGTCGCTTCAATGGTTGCGGCAACGTCCGGGTAGAGAGTTTTCTGGTCTCCAATGACTTCGATTTTGACCCAGTCGCTGAGGCCGACCTCGCGTCCGAGGCGGGCCACGCGAATGGCTTCGTCGGCGGTGTAGCAGCCGGCGGTGTTGGGCAGAAGGAAGTACTTCTTGGGGTCGATGAAATCCAGCAGCGACTCCTTGCTGCGGTCGAGATTGACGCGGCGCACGGCGACGGTAACAACCTCAGCTCCGCTGGCCTCCAGAGCGGCGGCGGTCTGCGCGCCATCCTTGTACTTCCCTGTGCCGACGATGAGGCGGGAGTGGAACGACTTTCCAGCGATGACAAGCGAGTCCATGAGGGTATTGTAAACATTTTGCGGGGCAAAAGTTGGAGACTTTTTCCCGCTATGCGGTGTGGGCGCTGTCGACCGGGGAGACGTCAGCGTAGAGTTTGTCGATATCCTCCTTGTAGCGGCTCTCGACGTTGCGGCGGCGCAGTTTGAGCGTGGGCGTGAGGGTTCCGTCTTCGATACTGAGTTCCTCCGCGATGACAAGAACCTTCTTGAGGCGCTCATATCGGGCCAGATTGCGATTCACCTGCTCGACGATGCCTTCGTACAGGGACTGCACCAGGGGATTGGCGACTAAATCCCGGCGCGATTGGAACGAGATGCCGTTCTGTGCGGCCCAGTCTTCGAGGGCGGCGAAGGCCGGAGCGATGACGACGGCGGCGAAGTGGCGGCGGTCTCCGAGGATGGCGGCTTCGGCGATGAATCGATTGGACTTCAGCGAGTTTTCGATGGGCTGCGGCGCGATGAACTTACCGCCCGAGGTTTTGATCAGATCCTTCTTGCGATCGGTGATGAAGAGGAAGCCTTCGGCATCGAGGTTGGCAATGTCTCCGGTCTTGAACCAGTCGCCATCAAAGGCAGCGGCGCTTTCTTCGTCCATATTCCAGTAGCCTTTGAAGACACTGGGTCCGCGGACGAGCAACTCCCCATCGGCGGCGATGCGCACTTCGACATTCGAGAGTGGTCGGCCCACGCTGCCGAGTTTGCGGGCGCGTGGCGAGTTGAGGGCAATGACCGGCGAGGTTTCGGTGAGGCCGTACCCCTCATGAACCAGCAGACCAACCTGGGCATACCATTGCGCAAGTTCCTTCCCCAGAGGCGCGCCGCCCGAGATGAACAGGCGAACCCTACCGCCCATGGCTTCCATCACCTTTGAGAAAACGAGCCGGTTTGCCAGCTTCCAGGAGAGGGCGGAAGGACGTTTGCCCGCGACAACCTCGTCCAGATGGGCCCGGCCTACGGAAATGGCCCAGCGGTACACCGACTGCTTGAAACCGCTAGCCACGGCGCGCTGCACTTGGTTGTAGATTTTCTCGTACACACGGGGTACGGCGACAAAGATGGTGGGATGAAGCTGACGCAGGATGCGGGGCAGATCCTCGATTAATGGACAATATGCGATGGTGACCCCACGATAGAGTTCCGCAAAATCCAAGTGGCGAGCGGTGATGTGGGCGAGCGGTAGAAAGCTGACCGCAAGGTCGTTGTGGCTCAAGTCGAACTCATAAAGCGAGACTGAGAGATTCGACGCAATGTTGCCGTGCGTGAGCATGGCACCCTTGGGAATCCCGGTTGTGCCGCTGGTGTAGATGACGGTGGCGAGATCGTCCGGGGTAATGGCGTTGGCTAGGGCATCGAGCTCCGGTACGCGCTCTTCGGGGCCGGCGTCCATGAGAGCGGACATGGAGAGCGCGTCGTCATCCGGTGCGGGTTCGTCCATGAGGATGATGGTTTCGACGAAGCTCTCCGGCTGAATGGAGCGCAGCTTTGAGAGCTGTGCAGCCGTAGAGACAAAGGCGGTTTTCGCACCGGAGTGACGGAGTAAAAACGAAATCTGCTCGGCGGTGAGCGTGGCATAGATGGGCACTGTGGTCGCGCCGGAGAGCAGAATGGCGAAGTCGGCAATCGTCCACTCGGGGCGATTCTCGGCGAGGATGGCGACGCGGTCGCCGCGCGAGATGCCCTGACTGCGGAGCGCCCGGACGACGCCCATAACCCGGCGGTAGAGATCAGAGGAAGAGATCGCCTGCCACTCCGAGTCGCGCTGGAAGAGCATGACTCGGGACTGGCTGTGTTCCACTACGTGGAAAAAGATGTCAGCCAAGGTGCGTGGCGTGGGTTTAACGTTCATAGCTCCGTCCCTTCACCGCGATGTTCGACGAGCTTACCTTTCTAATCCCAGTAAGATGATGTCTGCAACGGAATCGGCTACATCCGTTAATGGATAATGAGTTTCGTCTAGCACCCAGGAGGTAACCATCTCATCGAGGGCTCCGAAGAAGCAATTGGCCGCGATCTTATCGCGAAGCTCGGGACGGAAGATACCTTGGTCTTGGCCCGCGCGAATGGCGGCGCGAACCAGGCCAAAGTATTCCACCATATGCTGACGAGAAAAAGGAGCGAGAAAACGCGCACTCTGGCGTAATTCCATCTGAAAGACGACGGCCAGGTCGCGATTGGAGCCAAGGGCTTCCAAATGGAGACGGGCGAGACGGCGAAGTTTTCCGGAGGGCGAAGCAATGGCATCGAGTTCGCTGCGGGCGTGGCTCATGAAGGCATCGAATGCGGTGTTGATGGCGGTCATGAGCAGTTCTTCCTTGTTGCGGAAGTAAAGGTAGATGGTTCCGTCGGCCACGGAAGCGCGGGCGGCTACGTCGGCGACGCGCGCCACGTGAAAGCCTTTCTCGGCAAAGACGGAGACGGCGGCATCGAGAATGCGCTGATACTTATCGCCCATGACCCGCGGCCTTGAGGCAACTTCCAGGCGGGTTGGCTTGCTCTTTGGAGCTCTCATACTGACTGCCTTTTTTGATGCTGAACAGCACAGGAAGGAGTATATGGGAAGAACAGAGTTGCACAAGTGTCGTATCGTCCGGCACTGGTCAACCCCGGCGATGGCGCGCTCATCCAACTCCAAGGTGGGTGACTGGCGCGCCGGGGCCGTGGTGCGACTGCAGCGCGTGGCCCACATGGAGCCGTCTGAAGGCTGACTGAAAGCAGAGCAGACGATCCACGGCGGCGAAAGGAAACCCAGGTTCAAAGATGGCATCGCGCTCGGCACCGACCTGGTACAAAGACGCAATCATCTACGAAATTCACGTAAGAGCTTTCTATGACAGCGTGACCGACGGGATCGGCGACTTCGGAGGATTAACGCAGAAGCTGGACTATCTGGAGGATCTGGGGGTTACGGCGCTATGGCTACTCCCGTTTTGCCCTTCGCCGCTACGCGATGACGGCTACGATATCTCAAACTACAATGACGTGCATCCTTCCTACGGCACGCTGAGAGACTTTCACCGCTTTCTGAAAGAGGCACACAGGCGCGAACTGCGAGTGATCACCGAACTGGTGCTCAACCACACCAGCGATCAGCACGAGTGGTTTCAGCGCTCGCGGCGAGCGGCACCGGGAAGCCGTTGGCGGAACTTTTATGTCTGGAGCGATAGTCCTGAGAAGTATGCCGAAGCCCGCATCATCTTTAAGGATTTTGAGACCTCGAACTGGACTTGGGATCCGCTGGCAAAGTCGTATTACTGGCATCGCTTTTACTCTCATCAGCCGGATTTGAACTGGGAAAATCCGGAAGTAAAACAGGCGATGCTGGCTGCGATGGACTTCTGGTTCGACATGGGAGTGGATGGACTGCGCCTGGACGCGGTGCCATACCTGTTCGAGCGCGAGGGCACGAACTGCGAAAACCTGGCTGAGACCCACGCCGCACTGCGCGAGGTGCGAGCACACGTGGAGGCGAAGTATCACGACAAGATGCTGCTGGCAGAGGCGAACCAGTGGCCGGAAGATTCGGCTGCCTACTTTGGAACAGGCGACGAGTGCCAAATGGCATTTAACTTCCCGGTGATGCCGCGGATGTTTATGTCGCTGCAGATGGAGGACCGCTATCCGCTGACCGACATTATGAAGTCGACGCCGCCGATTCCGGAGACCTGCCAGTGGGCACTGTTTCTCCGCAATCACGACGAACTGACGCTGGAGATGGTGACCGACGAAGAGCGCGACTTTATGTATCGCACCTACGCGCATGACCGGCAGATGCGAATTAACTTGGGAATCCGTCGCAGACTGGCGCCGTTGCTGGAGAACGACCGGAGAAGAATTGAGCTAATGAACGCACTGCTCTTCTCACTGCCGGGAACGCCTGTCATTTACTACGGCGACGAGATCGGCATGGGCGACAACGTGTACCTTGGCGACCGCAATGGCGTGCGCACGCCGATGCAGTGGAGCGCAGACCGCAACGCGGGCTTCTCAAGGGCGAATCCGCAGCGGCTGTACCTGCCGGTCAACATCGATCCGGAGTACCACTACGAGGCCGTAAACGTGGAGACGCAGCAACGCAATCCACATTCGTTGCTGTGGTGGATGAAACGCTCGATTGCACAACGCAAGCAGTTCCGCGCATTTGGGCGGGGATCGCTGGAGTTTCTCTATCCCTCGAACCGGAAGGTGCTGGCGTTTTTCCGGCAATTTGACGACGAGCGAATCCTGGTGGTGGCGAACCTGTCGCGCTTCAGTCAGGGAGTCGAACTTGATCTCCAGAAATATCAGGGGGCCACGCTGCTGGAGATCTTCGGCGTCAGCCGCTTCCCAGCCATCACGCAGGAGCCGTACTTTCTGTCGCTCGCCCCATATTCTTTCTATTGGTTCAGGATGCTTCCGAAAGAGGTGGGCGAGGAACTGGTGGCCGAGGGCGATGGCTCGGAGGAAATTGTAACCATCGCAGTGGAGTCGATGAAGGCGGTGTGGAGCGACAGCACGATGGACTCGGTGGCGCGGATTCTGCCGCGCATTCTGCGCCAGCGCCGGTGGTTCCTCGGGCGCGACCGGACGATCACACGGGTCGCAATGGAAGATGTGATTCCGCTGCTTCGCCAGGAAGCGGCCATCCTGCTGATTCGCGTGGAGTACAGCGACGGCGAAGACGAGATGTACACGATTCCAGTGGCCGTGACCGCAGGGGAACAGGCGGAGATGTTTCTGCGCGATCACAAGGAGGCAGTCCTGGCAAGGTTGGAGTTCCGCGACCAGGGCTGGGTGTTGCTGCACAGCGCGCTGTTTGGGCGAACCTTCAGCGATGCGCTGCTGACCGCAGTGCTGAAGCGCAGCAAGTTCAAGGGCACGCGGGGAGAAATGGTGGCCGGGCACACCAAGGCCTTTCGCGAGACATGGTCGCATCTGCGCTCGAATCGCGAGCCGCAGGTACAGGCGCTGGTGTCACCGAATACGTTTGTGAACCTGGGCGAAGACTTTGTGCTCAAACTGTACCGCAAAGTTGAGCCCGGTACGAATCCGGATCGTGAGGTGGAAGAGTTCCTAACCGAGCGAACCAGCTTCTCGCACATGCCAAGGGCGCTGGGCTGGTTGGAGTATTGCACCCGCGAGGACGATGAAGAACAGCGTACGACCCTGGGGCTGGTGACCAGCTATACGCGAGACGCAACCCTGGGCTGGCAATACGTGATCGATCACCTGAGCTTGTACTTCGAGCGTGCGTTGGCGGTGCAGGACGAAGATGCGCGGTCAAAAGAGGTGACCAACGGCAGCCCTTTGACACTGGCGCAGCGTCCGGTGCCACCACTGATGGCAGAGTTGCTGGGGACAGTTGAAAATATAGCGCATCTGCTCGGGGTTCGCACGGCAGAGCTGCATGAAGCTCTGAGTTGCCGCCCGGAGGTGCAGGAGTTCTCGCCGGAGCCATTTACGGATTTTTATCGCCACGGGATTTATCACGGAATGCTGGGGCAGATGGGACGTTCGCTGGATGCGCTGCGCTTACGGTTGGAAACACTTCCCGATGAGGTGCGGGTAATGGCCAAAGAACTGCTTGCCAGCGAGGCCGCCATTCGCGATGGAATGTTTCCGCTACGCGATCAGCGGATCTCTGGGGCTCGGATTCGCACTCATGGAGACTACCAACTCAGCAACCTGCTGTTTACCGGCAACGACGTAATCATCCGAAATTTCGACGGTCCCGCGGGCCGGTCACTGAGCGAACGGCGCATCAAGCGCTCGGCGCTACGCGATGTCGCTAGCATGATACGCTCGCTGCACTACGCCGCCCATGCGGTTTCGTTCGGCTATGTGCCTGGAGTGGTGAAGGGGCGGGAGCAGGTAGCACGCATCGATCGTTGGGCCGAGCACTGGCATGAGTGGGTTTCCGCGATGTTCTTGCAGGGATATCTGGAGACATCGCGGGCTATGGATTTTCTGCCGCGAACCGATTCCGAAATGCAAATCCTGCTGCGGGCACACCTGATCGAGAAGGCGCTGATGGAGATCGCATATGAACTCGAGTACAGGCCGGAGTGGGTGGGAATTCCCGTACATGGACTTTCATTGCTGCTGAAGTGGTGATGAGCGGAGCGGGGCGGAAAAGCAGTTAGATTCGAAAGTTCGATAGCGGGAAGATGGGAGGGCCGAAAGCCCTCCTTTGTCGTGCTCAAGTGACGCCGAAGGCCTGCCGATGGTTGAAACAGGAGCAAGCCGAGTGTCCGAGATTGAGGCCCAGCTATTTCGGAGTTTCAGCGATGCGATGCCGTACGGCGTCTGCCTAGTGGATTTACACAGCAAGATTATCTACTGGAACGCGGCGGCAGAGGAGATCACAGGCTACCTGGGGCATGAAGTTTTGGGCCGCGCGTATCGAGGAGATTTGCTTATTCACTGCGAGGGAACCGACGCACGCGCTGAGGTGCAATGTCCAGTGATGGAGGTGCTTCGCGACGGCAGACCGGTAGCGGCAGGCCTGTTTCTTCTTCACAAGCTTGGGCACCGCATGCCGATCCACGTGCTCGCGTTCCCCTTGCGCGATTCGATGGGAGAGATGAGAGGCGTGGGAGAGATTTTCGATCCCTCGCACGGCAGCCGGGAAGGCCCGGCGTGGGGTGGCCGTTCGGATCGCGAGTTCGAAATGGCTACCGGTCTGCCTGCCGTAGCCGAGAGCTGGCAGCATTTACGTACCCTGCTTCAATCCCAGTCGGCGTCATCATCGGCGTTGGTATTGATTGCAATGTCGGAGCAGCGTGCAATCCTGCAACACGGCGGCACGGCAATGCTGCACCAGGCTCTTCGCGCACTGGCCAAAACCATTGCGGGGCTGCTGCCCGCGCATCACTTTGTGGGATGCTGGAGCGATTGGAAGCTGATCGCAATTGTTCCGGAGTGCAAGGCTGAAACGATTGAACCGCTGAGATCGACACTCGCTGGCGTGGGTTCATCCTGCGCCGTGAAGTGGTGGGGGGATCGCCTCGTGATAGGGACACGCGCTGCGGCGTGCCTGGTGGACCCATCGCAAACCGTGGATGCACTCATGCAAAGGTTGGAGCAGGACTTAAAGAGCATCGCGAACGGGGAAGAGTAAAACGATGTTCATCATCATTGGTATCGTTGTGGTTTTCGGCTCGATTGTCGCCGGTTATCTGATGGAACACGGGAATCTGAGGGTTCTGCTGCAACCGGCGGAGTTGATTATCATCGGAGGAGCTGCGATTGGCACATTGCTGATCGCCAATCCTCTGCACGTGGTCAAAAAGATAGCCGGCGGGGTGGTTGGCGCTCTAAAGGGTTCGCACATTAATCAAGCGTTCTACCTGGAAACGCTGAGGATGTGTTATGAAATTTTGAACAAGGCAAGGAAAGCCGGTCTGCTGGCGATCGAATCCGATATCGAAGAACCGGAGAAGAGCGAGGTGTTTACGAAGTATCCGGCTTTTCTTAAAGACCATCACACGCGGGACTTTGTCTGCGACACGCTGCGGATGGCGGTCACCGGCGGCATCGACCCGTTCGACCTCGATCAGATGATGGACCTCGACATGGAGGTGTCGCATCGCGGAGATAATGCGCCCGTTTCAGCCCTGAGCACAGTTGCCGACTCGTTGCCCGGGTTGGGCATCGTGGCTGCGGTGCTGGGTGTAGTCATCACTATGGGCGCGCTGGGAGGGCCTCCGGAGGAGATTGGACGCAAAGTGGCGGCGGCTCTGGTGGGAACCTTCTTGGGCATTCTGCTTTGCTACGGGTTGGTGGGCCCGGTGGCTGCCAACATGTTGAAGCAGGCAGAGGACGAACATGCCTACGTATACGTACTGCGGGTGGTGTTGATCTCATTTATTAAGGGCGCTGCTCCCATTCAGGCATTGGAATTCGGAAGGCGAGCGATTCCAAGACACGTTCGGCCGAGTTTCATCGATATGGAAAAATCCTGCAAGGGAGGCGGAGCTGCCGCTGCCGCCGAGGAGGGAACTTAATGCCGAACGGTCCCATCATCATCAAAAAAGTGTCGGGACATGGAGGACATCACGGCGGCGCGTGGAAGGTTGCGTACGCCGACTTTGTGACCGCGATGATGGCGTTGTTTATCGTGCTTTGGCTGCTGAACTCCAGCAAACAGGTGCAGGAGGCCGTGGGAGGATACTTCAAGGATCCATCGGGCAATGCCAAACAAGTGGGAAGTGCGATGCGAGGTGCCGGACAGAATCTGGATCTTCGAAAAGAAGACATGTCCAAAATTAAGGACGCTCTGCTGAAACAGGTTAAATCCCTGCCCGACTTCGAGAAACTGAAAAGCCACATCGATATGACGATCACCGCAGAAGGACTTCGTATCGAACTAACGGAAGGCGAACGCGGAACGTTCTTCGAGTTGGGCAGCGCCGTGCCAAGCCTCAGCGGGAAGGAATTGCTGGTTTCTCTGGCGCAGGAGGTTGGAAAACTTTCCAACCAAGTTTCGATCGAAGGACACACAGACTCAAAACCGTACTCTGGAGGCCTGACCGGATACAGCAACTGGGAGCTATCGGTGGACCGTGCCAACGCGGCGCGCAGGATCATGCAAAACTCGGGGCTCGCGGCGCAACAGGTTTCGCAAGTGCGCGGATTCGCCGATCAGCGTCCGCGAGCCAATAACAGCCCAGACGACCCAGCGAATCGAAGGATCTCGCTCATTGTGGAATACCTCACCAAAGGACATGCCCAAGGGCAATAAGCCCGCGATGCATGGCGAGGCCGTCGAGAGTCCGAATATGAACCCTGGAGCAGGGGAACACGGCGGCGCAAAAGAATAGTTTGGAAAACAAGAGTGGCGGAGCCGCCATGGCTCCGCCGCTCTTGTTTGGATGAGTCTAGCTTAGACAGGCCATCTCCGCGATGCGTTCCTTCCACTCGCGCGGTCCAGTTTCGAAGACAGAAACTCCGGTAGAATCGACGGCAACGGTCACCGGCATGTCTTCGACCTCGAACTCATAGATCGCCTCCATTCCGAGATCCGCAAAGGCAAGCACCTTCGACTTCTTGATCGCCTTGGCAACTAGGTACGCAGCACCGCCAACCGCCATCAGGTACACAGACTTGTTGTCCTTGATCGCTTCGATTGCCGCAGGGCCGCGTTCGGCCTTGCCGACCATGCCGAGCAATCCCGTCTGCTCCAGCATCTGGCGGGTGTATTTATCCATGCGCGTGGAGGTCGTGGGGCCGGCAGGTCCGACGACTTCATCGCGCACCGGGTCGACCGGGCCAACATAGTAGATGAAGCGATTGGTAAAGTCGACGGGAAGCTTCTCTCCGCGATTGAGCATATCGGTCATGCGCTGGTGCGCGGCGTCGCGCCCGGTCAGCAACTTTCCGTTGAGCAGAATCACCTCGCCGGGCTTCCACGACAAAACCTCTTCGCGGGTCACCTTGTCGAGATCGACGCGACGAGCGTTGGCGGGGCTGTAGGTGAGTTCGGGCCAGTCCTTGAGTGACGGCGGAGTGAGCGTGACCGCACCGGTGCCGTCGAGAACGAAGTGCGCGTGACGGGTTGCGGCGCAGTTGGGAATCATCGCAACCGGCAGATTGGCGGCGTGGGTGGGATAATCCTTCACCTTGACGTCAAGCACGGTGGTGAGCCCACCGAGGGCCTGGGCGCCAATGCCGAGGGCATTGATCTTGTCATAGAGTTCCAGGCGCAGCTCTTCGGCGCGGGTCTTGGCTCCGCGGGCTTTCAAATCCTGAATGTCAATCGGCTCCATGAGCGCTTCCTTGGCGATCAACATTGCCTTATCCGCAGTGCCGCCAATGCCCAGGGCGATGATTCCGGGAGGGCACCAGCCGCCACCCATGGTGGGCACGGTCTTCAGCACCCAATCGACGATTGAGTCGGATGGATTCAGCATTGCGAACTTGGTCTTGGCTTCCGAGCCGCCGCCCTTGGCGGCAACGATCACATCGAGCTTGTTGCCCGGGACGATGGAGACACAGACCACGGCGGGAGTGTTGTCTTTCGTGTTCTGGCGCTTGCCCGCCGGATCGGCGAGCACGGAGGCGCGCAACTTGTTCTCCGGCAGCAGGTAAGCACGGCGAACACCTTCGTTGATCATCTCCTCCAAGGGCAATGTGCCGTTGAAGTGGACATCCATTCCTACCTTGAGGAAGACGGTTACGATGCCGGTGTCCTGGCAGATGGGGCGGTGGCCCTCGGCGCACATACGCGAGTTAATCAGCAACTGCGCGATGGCATCCTTGGCGGCAGGAGCCTGCTCGCGCTCGTAGGCGGCTGTCAGGCTGCGGATGAAATCGACTGGATGGTAGTAGGAAATGAACTGGAGTGCGTCGGCGACGCTCTGGATTAGATCTTCTTGCTGAATGATGGTCATGGTTATTCCCATTCTTAAGCGCTAGAAGCGAAATAACATTATCAAACAAAGGTGCGCTGTGGGAGAACATTCTTGGCCAAAGCAGGAGGCGGGCGGTCAGGGGAAAAGTAATCAATTGACATATCGCGGATTGCAATAGTAATATCGCAATCCGCGATATGAGACTCGGAGAAAAACTTCGCTACCTGCGCCTGATGGAGGGCACCCTGCGCGGTCTGGGCCGGGAGATGACCCAGCAGGAGACGGTGCGCGCCATTCAGAAGGAAGCTGGCAAGGCGCTGAGCCAGAGCTATCTCTCGCAATTGGAGAGCGGTGCGCGACCGCATCTGACCAACTCAACCCGCATGTTGCTGGCAAAGTTCTTCAAGGTACATCCCGGCTACATGGTGGATGATCCGGAGGGCTATCACACCGAGCTGGTGAGCGAGGCGCGGGTGATGGAAGACACCCTGGATCTCTGGCTGATTGGCGGGGCGGAGCGCTTCCGGCGCGACCCAAAGGTTTGCCACGCACTGCTGCAACTGGCCAAGCATGATGATTCCAGGCGCTGCCTGGTGTTGCTGGGCGCAATTCTGGAGACGCCGGAACTGGTGGATCGACTGACAGAAGTGCTGAAGCCGGAAGCAGCGCTGGAGCCGCGCGAGGAACGGGAGCGGCTGCGGAAAGGGAAATAGGACAAGTGACCATTGCTGAACTGTATCTGACGTGTTTCCTGGTCGGGTTCGCGCTCAGCGCCTTGTCGGTGCTGTTGGGCGGAGTTCATCTGCACGTGCACCTGCCGTTTCATTTTCACCTGGGACACGTCGGACATTTGTCTCATGGAGGAGCGGCCTCGGCAAGTTTGCCGGCGGTGAACCTGGGGACGGTCACGTCGTTTCTGGCGTGGTTTGGCGGCATCGGGTTTCTGCTGACGCGGGACTCTCATGTGTATGCGCTGGCGGCTCTGCTGATTTCGATCGGCGGCGGCTTCGTGGGAGCGACGCTGGTCTTCCTGCTGGTGACGCGGATTCTAATGCACCTTGAAGGGCCGATGGACCCGGCGGACTACGAGATGGTAGGGGTGCTGGGCCGTGTCAGTTCGCGGCTGCGCATCGGCGGAACCGGCGAGATCGTTTATTCGCGGCATGGTTCGCGCTGTTCGGCGGCGGCCAGGAGCGAGGACGAGAGAGAGATCGAGAAGAATGTGGAAGTGGTCGTGACCCGCTACGAACGCGGCATTGCGTATGTGCGGCGCTGGGACGAAATGGCGGCTTCGGCGGGAATCGATGCCGGTGAATTGCATTCGTAAGCTTTGAAAATTGATCGTGCCTGAGGAGGCAATATGGGATCTCAAATCCCGATAGACGCGCTGGTGCTTTCAGGTCTACTGGTTCTCGTAATCGTATTTAGCTTTGCGGCCTTTGCCAAGCTGTATCGCAAGGCGGGGCCGCATGAGGCGTTGGTGGTGTATGGGTTTCGCGGAATGCGGATCATCAAGGGGAAGGGCACGGTGATTATCCCGATGATCGAAAACGCGCGCGAGCTATCCCTGGAGTTGATGTCATTCGATGTGGCTCCGAAGCAGGATCTGTACACCAAGCAGGGCGTTGCGGTGACGGTCGAGGCAGTGGCGCAGATCAAAGTGAAGTCGGATAACGAGTCGATCATGACTGCCGCTGAGCAGTTCCTCACCAAGAATCCAGATGAGCGCGAAGGATTGATCCGCCTGGTGATGGAAGGACATCTTCGCGGCATCATCGGCCAGCTTACGGTGGAAGAGATTGTCAAGCAGCCGGAGATGGTGAGCGACCGGATGCGCTCGACCTGCGCCGAGGACATGAACAAAATGGGGTTGGAGGTGATCTCGTTCACGATCAAGGAAGTTCGCGATCAGAACGAGTACATCACCAACATGGGTCGCCCGGATATTGCGCGGATCAAGCGCGATGCCGACGTGGCGACCGCCGAAGCCGAGCGTGATACGGCCATGAGACGTGCCATTGCACAGAGGGAAGCCGCGGTGGCAAAGGCTCAGGCCGACCAGGAGCGCGTGCTGGCCGAAACATTGTCTTTGGCGAAACAGTCCGAGGCGCAACGCGACCTGGAGGTGAAGAAGGCCGAGTACGCCGAGGCCGTAAAAAAGCAGCAGGCAACCGCCGACAAGTCCTACGAGATCCAGACCAGCATCATGCAGCAGCAGTTGGTGGTGGAGTCCGTAAAGGTGCAGAGGGCCGAGAAAGAGCAGCAGGTGCTGGTGCAGGAAGCCGAGATTCTGCGCCGCGAAAAGGAGTTGATCGCCACCGTGCTGAAGCCGGCTGAGATCGAACGCCAGCGCATTGAAACACTGGCCGGCGCCGAAAAGCAGCGGCTGATTCTTGAAGCCGAAGGCAAGGCCGCAAACATTCGCAACCAGGGTGAAGCCGAGGCCGAGATCATCTTCAAGAAGGGCGAGGCCGAAGCCAAGGCGATGAATGTGAAGGCCGAGGCATTCCAGGAGTACAACCAGGCCGCCGTGATCGATAGGCTGATCTCACAGATGCCGGAGATCGTTCGCGCACTGGCTGCTCCCCTGTCGCAGGTGGATCGCATTACGATTGTATCCACCGGCGACGGGCACAGCGCCGGAGTGAACAAGATCACCGGCGACATCGCGCAGATGGCTGCGCAGGTACCGGCGCTGTTCGAAGCGCTCTCGGGGATGAATGTGCAGGAGATGATGGCGAAGGTGCGAGGGATCGGCGACAAAACATCGAAGCCGGGCAACGGCGGTACGGAGGGCACACTGGCGAAGCAGTAACTTGAACTGGGAGGGCGCGCAAATCCGCGTCCTCCGCTCTTGAAGGTCGCAATACAGAAAAGGAGTACCGTATGGCACTGCTGGAAAGAGTGGCAACGTTAATCCGGGCCAATCTGAATGAACTGGTGGACCGAGCCGAGGACCCGGAGAAGATGATCAAGCAGATCATCCTCGACATGCACAATCAGTTCATGCAGGTGAAGACGCAAGTGGCGATCGCGCTTGCCGATCTGCACCTGCTCGAGAAGAAGCAGCAGGAACACAAGGCGCGCGAGGATGAATGGATGCGCAAGGCGCAGCTTGCGGTCAGCAAGGGAGATGATCGGCTGGCGCGCGCCGGACTGGATCGTGCGATGAGCTACAAGCAACTGGCGGCTGATTTCGTGGAGCAGATCGAAGACCAGAACTCACAGGTCGAAGTGCTAAAGGACGCACTGAACGCATTGGCCAGGAAGATTTCCGAGGTCGAAGGCCAGGCCGAGGTTCTGATTGCGCAACACCGCCGCACCAAAGCCGTGGAGCGCGCTGCGGACGCAAGCCAAAAAGCGGATTCTATGGAAAATGCTGGCGCATTTCAGCGCATGAGAAGCAAGGTGATGCGCGAAGAGGCAGTGACGCAGGCGGCGGCGGAATTGAGCGGAGAGGACATCGAGCGAAGATTTGAGAAACTCGAACGGGAGCAGGAGATTGAGCGTATGCTGCAGGAACTGAAACAGCGCAAAGGACTCACGGCGTAGGCTTCAGGAGCAGCAGAAAGAAAAAGGGCTCCGGCGTCACAGATCGGCATGCTTGCACCGCCGGGGTAGGCGAACACCAGTTCGACTCCCTCGGCGGTGCAAACAGCTCAGAGCGATTTCAGCTCCTTATACATTCACGACCTTGGTTTCGGAGGGATCTTTCTTCGCGGTGCTCTTGGTGGCGTCGGGCAGCCAGTCCATCATGCTCCGCAGCTTGGCTCCGACCTCTTCGATCGGATGCTGCTTTTCGGCCTCACGCAGGGCGTTGAAATGTTTATTGCCGCCGCGGTGCTCGGCGATCCATTCGCGGGCGAACTCGCCACTCTGAATCTGTGCCAGTACCTTCTTCATGGCTTGACGGGTGGTATCGCCGACGACGACTTCACCACGGGTCAGGTCGCCATACTCGGCGGTGTTGGAGATGGAGTAGCGCATACGGGCCAGACCACCTTCGTAGATCAGATCCACGATCAGCTTTACCTCATGCAGACATTCGAAATAAGCGATCTCGGGCTGATAGCCGGCCTCGACCAGGGTTTCAAAGCCCTTCTTAATCAGCGAGGTGAGTCCGCCGCACAGCACGGCTTGCTCGCCGAAGAGGTCGCTCTCGGTCTCTTCCTTGAAGGTGGTCTGCAGAACTCCAGCGCGGGTTGAACCGATTCCATCGGCATAGGCGAGGGCGAGTTCGTGGGCGTTGCCGCTCGCATCCTGATGTACCGCGATCAGCGCCGGAACGCCGCGGCCTTCGGTGTACTGGCGACGAACCAGGTGACCGGGGCTCTTGGGGGCAATCATCACCACGTCCACGTCGGCCGGAGCCTCGATGGTCTTGAAGTGAATCGAAAAGCCGTGTGAGAAGCCGAGCACCTTCCCTTTGGTGAGATAAGGGCGGATCGACTCCGCGTAGAGTTCGGCCTGGGTTTCGTCGGGCGTGAGGATCTGAAGATAATCGGCGCGCTTCGCTGCTTCGGCGGGTGCGAGTACTTCGAAACCATCTTCGCGGGCGCGCTTTGCGGTACCGCGCTCGGGGTCCAGACCGATGATGACGCTGTATCCGCTTTCACGCAGGTTGAGCGCCTGGGCATGACCCTGACTGCCGTATCCAAAGACGGCGATGGTTTTGCGCTTAAGCGCGTCGGGATGGGCGTCGTGGGCGTAAAAAATAGTGGCCAAGGAGGCTCCTTTTGTAGATGAAAAACCGACCGGCTGGTCGGTTCTCTAATGATGCTCTGCCATTTGGGATTGTATGTCAATGGCTTATCGAAAAAACTAATAGCATCAGAAATGTGAATACAAGCCGCTTCCCGCCCCCCGGGTAGGGAGGACGGTCTGCGCGTGCCCAACCCACTAAAGTGCATAATGGCATCCGTGACGATAACGACAAAACCAGCCCCGCGCCTGACGTTGGAAGATTACGAAGAGCGTTTCCAGGATCGCCACCTGCTCCACGGGGCGGTGGAGAAATGGGCTCGCGAAAAGCCCGCGGCGGTGGCGCTGATCGACTCAGAGCGCGACCGTCCAGTTTCGTGGGCGGAATTTGACCGGATCACCCGAGCCCTAGCGATGGTTCTGCTGAGGCGTGGTTTTCGCAAGGGAGACTTTTTCGCCAGCTTGCTTCCGCTGACCACCGAGCATGTCTTTCTGGAGTATGCCTGCTTTCGTATTGGAACGATATTTGTCCCATTGGACCTACGACTTAGCATGGAAGAGTTAATGCGAAGCTTGACGCTGGTGCAACCGGTGGGATTTGCCTTCGTGCAGGCTCCCTGTGTTCCCGATGTTGCGGCGCTGTGCGCTGAATTCCAGACGCAATTCGCGCTGAAACTGGTGGTGCACTTTGCCTCGCCCGAGAAGTGTGCGGCCGGGGCCACTCCGGTGGGCGAACTGCTGGGCGAGGCGATGCTATTGGCGCAGGCAGGCCAGGACGATCCGCAGTCAGAGTCGCTCCGCCATGTTTACGAGGAGCGAGCGGCGCAGGTTTCGGAGGACGATGGCGCACTGGTGATTTTTACGACCGGTTCGACCGGTTCACCCAAGCCGGCGCTGCTTTCGCATCGCAACATCTCCTGCCAGGCAATGTGCCTGAGCCAGCTATTACTGCACGGCTCGAAGAGGGAATTGGCGACCCTGGTCAATTTGCCGCCAAGCCACGTGGGTTGCCAAACCGAGCTGCTGATGAGCACGATCTTCGATGGCGGCTGCGCCGTGCTGATTTCCATCTTCGATTCCCTGCGCTCGATGCGCGCCATCGAGGATTACAAGGTCACGGCGATCGGACAGATTCCGGCGATGTTCCAGTTCGAGTGGAGACTGAAGGAGTTTGATTCGTTCGACTTCTCCAGCCTTGAATTTGCGGCCTACGGCGGGCAGCAGGTTTCCCCGGCGTTCATCGCAAAGATGGCGCAGATGGCGCCCAACGTTGGCACGGGGCTGGGACTAACCGAAGCGGCTGGATTCTGCACGTATCTTCGCACCGCCAGCGAACATGCCGGTGAGTGCGCCTCAAGCTTGGGTTTTGATACGCAAGTCTATCCGATGACGATCCGCGCCGACATGCAGGCCAACGGCTCGGCAGGGGAAGAGCTGCGGGAGGGAGCGCTGGGGCACGTTTGCTTCCGGGGGCCGCAGACCTTTCTCGGATACATCAACGACGCGGCGTCAACGGCGGCGGCCATTTCGAGCGATGGCTACCTCTATACGGGGGACATGGGGTATCGCGATGACAAGGGACTGCACCTGGCGGGACGCGCGAAGTTGATTCTCAAGCCATCGGGCTACCAGGTTTTTCCGGGCGACGTGGAGAACCACTTCTGCCAATTGGAGGCCGTTGCAATGTGCGCAGCGGTGGGCGTGCCGCACCCCGTCATCTCGGAGGCAATCGTCGCGTTCGTGGAGACGCAAGCGGGAGCCAGCCTCCAGCGGTCGCAACTGGAACGCCATGCGCGGGGTCTCGCTGCGTACATGCGGCCGTATCATTACGTGCTGCTCGATCCGGGACAGATGCCGTTGAATCGCGTGGCCAAGGCGGACTATATGGCGCTGAAGGAACGTGCGCGGCTGGAAGTGGAGGCACTGAAAGAACAAGGACGATGGATGACATCGGCCGAGTGAGCGCCCACGCGTTATTTTAACGACTGAGCGGCAAGCTGAAGGAGAACACGGAACCTCGGCCCGGCTGGGTCGTTAACGAGACGGTTCCGCCGTGCGCTTCGACAATTGCTTTCGCGATCGCGAGACCCATTCCCGTGCCCTGCACGCTCTGGCGCTGGTCGCGTCCACGATAAAACTTGTCAAAGATCATGTTCTGATCGATGGCGTCGATCCCCGGTCCCTGATCCGCCACGCTGGTCACCAGCATGTTTCCCTGTACCTCTGCTGAGATTGTGATGGGGGTGCCCCGCGGGGAATACTTGCCGGCGTTATCAAGCAACTGGGAAAGTATCTCTTCGGTATGGCGCAAGTCCATGTTCACCCGAGGCAATGAGTCGCTCAGTACTACCTTCACTTCATGCCGTGCAAGAGTATTCTGATTGGTCTCCAGCGCGGCATCGATGGCCTCGCGGATCTGATGCGGTTCGAGGTCCAACTCCACCGCGTGGGCGTCGAGCTGAGCCATTCTCGCGGCCTCGCCCACAAGACGATCCAGCCGGTCGCTCTCTTCATTGATCACCGTGAGCAATTCTTTCCTCGATGTCTCGTCGAGTTCGGCATCGCCGAGGAGAGACTGGGCGGAAGCCTTGATGGCCGTAAGCGGAGTGCGAAAGTCGTGCGTGACCGAGTCGAGGAGGATGGAACGAAGCCGCTCGCTTTCGCGCCCTGCTTCGGAATGAGCCAGCTTTTCCACGGTTCCGGCACGTTCGATGGCGATGGCGACCAAGCTGCCAATGGCTTCCAGGCTTTCAGTCGATAGGTTTCCACCGATCACGGCGAGAGCTCCAACCGAGCGGAGCCCGATGCGCAGGGGACGGATGCGAATGTTATTTTCAGTGACCGGCTCGCCACGACTGCAGACTCGCTCCAGAGCCTCGCTGGAAATCAGATCTTGAGCACGCAGGTCGGAGTAGTAAACCTTCTTGCTGTGCACGGAAAGCATTCCGGCGAAGTCGGCGCCAAAGATACCGACCACCTTGACGGGAATTGCGTTGACGAGGGCAAGCACGTTGTCCGCGGTCAGCATCTGCTGGCTGAAGGCGTAGAGCTGCTCGAGCTCACGCCGGCGGCTGTTGGCGTTGTCGGCTTCCCTCCGCGCACGATCGGCGAGCTGGCTGGCAATGACTGCCGTGAGCAGAAAGGTGAAGAGCGCAATCCAGTTCTGAGGATCGGCGATGGTGAAGGTGCCAACCGGCGGCAGGAAAAAAAAGTTGTAAGCCAGGGTTGCAATGACAGAAAGAAAAATCGCGCAACGCAGTCCCCAGGCTGCGGAAACTCCCAGTACGGCAAGAAGGAATGCGAATCCGACCGTACTGGCATTCGTGTGCAGGAAGCGGCACAAGGCGACCAGTACAGCCACAAAAACACAGCAATATAAATAGCGGGCGGCTTGGGTCTGCAGAAGCTTGTTCACAGCTCGGAATTGTAACGTATTCGACATTTCCTGGTTCTTGCTTGAAAATAGGCCCGATATGCAAAAGACACCTGAACAGTGGCTGGAAGAAACCGCGCCAACCAAGAAGCGAGGACTCTTCAAGCTTTTTCTCGGCTATGCTCCTGGGGTTGGTAAGACTTACAACATGCTGAGCGAGGGCATCCGGCGGTACAGCCGCGGCGAAAATGTTGTCATCGGAGTGGTGGAAAGCCATGGTCGGCCGGCGACTGCCGAGCTTGCCGGACGCTTGCCCGTGGTGGCTCGAAAGCAGCTGGTTTACAAGGGAACCACCTTCGACGAAATGGATGTCGATGCGATTCTGCAGCTCCATCCCGAAATCGTATTAGTGGACGAACTGGCTCACACCAACATCGAAGGCAGCAAGCATCGCAAGCGCTACGAGGACGTAATCGAGTTGCTGAACGCGCAGATCGATGTGATTTCGACGATGAACGTCCAGCATATTGAGAGCGTGACCCCGCTGGTGGGACGTATCACCGGAGTAATCGTGCGCGAGACCGTCCCGGACTTGGTATTGCAGCGGGTGGATGAGATTGTTCTCGCCGATCTGACTCCGGAAGCTCTGCAGGCCCGCATGAAGCGCGGCGATATTTATCCCCTGGAACGAAGTGATCGTGCGCTCTCGAACTTCTTCCGGCCGGGAAATCTCATCGCGCTCCGCGAACTTGCACTGCGGCGGTTGGCAGCGTGGTTGATCGCAGCCTCGAAAGCTACATGGAGAAGGAGCACATCGAGAACCGCACCCCGATCACGGAACGGATCGGGGTGTGCGTCAGTTCGAATCCCATAGCGCAGTATCTGATTGCGCGCTCCGCCAGAATGGCGCAGAGGATCGGGGCGGAGTTCTATGTACTGTACGTGGACATTGGCCGGGACGAGGATCCCGAACATCGCCGCACGCTCGAGGAAAACTTCCGCTTCGCGGAAAACCTCGGCGCACAAATAGTGAAGACCCGAGGCAAGAAGGTCGCCCAGGAGGTCGCCAAGATCGTGCACGAGAAGCACCTTACGCAGGTTGTGTTTGGCCGTTCGGCCTTGAGCGGATGGAGGAAGTTCCTCTATCTTTCAGCGATTCACGATTTTCTTCGCGACGCTCCGGCCGTGGACGTGCATATCGTGACCCAGGTGCCGAAATGACGTCCAGCACCCCCGGCGCGCAACGCAACATCCTGGTGGTGGACGACGAGTCGCAGATTACTCGTGTGCTCAGAACAGCGCTCTCCGGCCACGGCTACCTAGTCAGGACCGCAGGCGACGGCGACGAAGCACTGGAAGTGATGCGGGAATGGACGCCAGATCTGGTCATCACCGATCTCTCCATGCCCAACATGGGAGGGCTGGAACTTTGCCGCCGAATTCGCAGCAAGTCCGCGATCCCCATCATCGTGCTCTCGGTTCGTGGCGAGGAAAAACCAAAGGTGGAGGCGCTTGATTCAGGAGCCGACGATTACGTAACTAAACCCTTCAACATCAACGAACTGGTGGCCCGGGTTCGTGCCAGCCTGCGGCGGGCAAGCCTTCCCGTGCAGGAAGAAAACGCGAGCAAGATCGAAGCTGGTGATTTTCATATCGATCTGCTTACCAGAATTGTGACGGTGCGGGACCGTGAGGTCCGGCTGACTCCGAAGGAATTCGATCTGCTCAGCTATCTGGCGAAAAATCCTGGAAGGGTCATTACCCATCACGCGCTGCTTGCGGCGGTCTGGGGTGGAATGAGCACACAACAGCCGGAGTATCTGCACGTGTTCATGAATCATCTCAGGAAAAAGCTCGAGCCGGAAGACGGCTCGGTTCGCTACATTGTGAGCGAGAAATGGGTCGGCTACCGCTTTGAGCCGGGTGATCAGAAGTAGTTCACTCCCCGGAATGGTTACGCAATTGCAAAAACGCTAATCTTCTTTGACTGCTCTCTATTTCCTCCTCTCTGCATTTAGGAACATTTAAGGCACTCTTTATTCGTGGTTTAGGCCAGACGATATCCAATCGAACTGAAGGCTGACGAGACAGAGTTCAAGGCTCGCCCGCCCGGGGAGGTTCGAAATGATGGTCTTGGCGACGTTTATCTCGATCTGCATTGCTGCCGTTCTCTTTTTGCTTCGATTCCTTTTCGCGCTTGAGTCCGAAATCAGGTCTGCACGAAAGCGCTCGGCGGGCTGCATTGACCGCGCCTCCACGTATCGAATTCCGTCAGGAGATGGGACTCAGTTACTCACCCTGGTCCACTCCAAATCGGAACTGGCGCTTCGCGGGGGTGCGTTATCGTTTGATTCACGCGCGAAAGATTCTCAGCTAAGAGGAGCGTAAGAAGGATTGTATGTCCGTCGATACAGTTTTACCCGAAAAGTTGGCGATGTTGGTTCATCACTATCGCGAGGCGCTGGCACCTGACTTCGGATGCCGGCCGAGCGTAAGTCCGGATTGGGAAGATCTCTCGCAGGAGGAGCGCCACCGAATGGTAGCCGCTACCAGGCTCGCACTACTGGATCTCCGCAGTGCGCGCTCGCCGCGAACTCCTAGTGATCTGCCGCCGTATCCCGGATTTGGCGGTGGGAGCGAAGGGAAAGAGTGTGGCTGCTGAATCGGGAGCGTTTAGGAACTTTTTAGGAATTCTTTAGTTTGGGTCTATCGCCAATCAATTCCAATTGAACGGGGGAGCAGCCGTCTCGCGGCGGCGATCGAGGGGAGCAATGATGCAGGATTTGGGGTTTGTGGTGATCACGATTGTTTTTTTTGCGCTGTCGATTGGCTACGTTCATTTTTGTGAGCGCATTAAATAAGGGAGATGAACATGGAAACGATCATCATGCTTGCGGTGACCGGTCTGATGCTGGTGTATCTGCTTTACGCACTACTGTGTCCGGAGAAGTTCTGAGATGACCATCAACGGATGGTTGCAAATAGCTTTTTTCCTGCTACTGATTCTGGCCGTAACTAAGCCGCTCGGCTTATTCATGGCGCGCGTCTTTAATGGCGAAAAAACGTTTCTGGACCCGGTGCTGAGGCCGATCGAGAGACTGATCTACCGCACGACCGGCGTGGATGAAAAGCACGAGATGGCCTGGACCGAGTACGCGGTTGCGATGCTGCTGTTCAGCGTCGTTTCCATGCTGCTGCTCTACCTGATGCAGCGCGTGCAGGGCTTCCTGCCTTTCAATCCGCAGAAACTTGGAGCCGTCAGTCCACCATCCTTGGCTTTCAACACGGCGGCTTCGTTTACGACGAATACGAACTGGCAGGCCTACTCGGGTGAAATGACGATGAGCTATTTCACCCAGATGGCGGGGCTGGCGTATCACAACTTCATTTCGGCAGCGACTGGCATCGCGCTGGCAATCGCGTTAATTCGCGGCATCGCGCGGCGCGAGATGAAAACCATCGGAAACTTCTGGGTGGACATGGTACGTTGCACACTATGGGTACTTCTTCCGTTCTGTGTAGTGGGCTCACTGGTGCTGGTGTCACAGGGAGTCGTGCAGAACCTGAAGCCGTACGACACGGTGAAGATCGTAGAGGCGCAGCAGGTTCCGCACCTGGGAGCCGATGGCAAGCCAGCGGTTGGCGCCGACGGCAAGCCAGTCATGGACACGGTCACCGATCAGACCATTGCGCAGGGGCCCGTAGCCTCGCAGGAGTTTATCAAGGAGTTCGGAACCAACGGTGGCGGTTTCTTCAATGCAAACAGCGCTCATCCGTTTGAGAACCCAACGCCTCTCACCAATCTAATCGAGATGTTTTGCATCTTCGCCATCGGCGCTGGCCTCACCTACACATTGGGCCACATGACCGGCTCGCTCCGGCATGGCTGGGCGGTGTGGGGCGCGATGGCGGCGCTGTTTCTGGCGGGCGTTACCGTTGCGTACTGGGCAGAGGCTCGGGGTAATCCGCTCTTGCCCGGCGTGGATCAACACGTGAGCGCGATGCAAACGGGCGGAAACATGGAAGGCAAGGAGGCTCGCTTCGGCATCGCTAATTCCGCACTCTGGGCCACGGTAACCACGGACACCAGTTGCGGTGCAGTCAATAGCATGCACGATTCGTATACTCCCCTGGGCGGAATGATTCCGCTGATCAACATGTCGTTGGGTGAGGTCATCTTCGGCGGTGTCGGCTCGGGCATGTACGGCATGATAGTTTTCGTCGTGCTAACCGTCTTCATCGCAGGACTGATGGTGGGACGAACGCCGGAGTATCTGGGCAAGAAGATCGAGGGGTACGAGGTGAAGCTGGCAATGCTGTTCGCGCTCATCTTCCCGCTCATCATCCTGATACTGACCGCAATCTCCACGGTAAAGCCGTTTGGCACGTCGTCTATCGCGAATCCGGGACCGCATGGGCTTTCAGAGATTCTCTATGCGTTCACCGAGGCCGCCGCGAACAACGGATCGGCGTTCGCCGGCTTAAACGCGAACACTACCTGGTACAACATCGCGATTGGGTTTGCGATGCTTGGCGGGCGCTTCCTGATGAAAGTTCCAATGCTGGCCATCGCGGGCAGTTTGGCGAAGAAGAAGTACGTTCCGCCCTCGGTAGGAACGTTTCCGGTTACCACGCCACTGTTCAGTGTGCTGCTGATTGGAGTCATTCTCATTCTGGGTGCGCTGACGTTCTTCCCCGCGCTCAGCCTTGGACCGATTCTTGAGCACCTGATGATGAATGCAGGAAAGGCCTTCTAAGGAAATCATGTCGAGCCCATCGAAAAGTCGTAAGTCCATCTGGGATCCAACCATCGTTCGCGGAGCCGCCATTGCTTCCGTGCGCAAGCTCAACCCTCGTAACATGATGGGCAATCCCGTCATGTTCGTGGTTGAGGTGGGCAGCGTGATCACCACCATTCTGCTGATCCTGCGCCCGCACGAGGCGTTCAAGTTCAATCTCCAGATTACGTTCTGGTTGTGGTTCACCGTGCTGTTCGCCAACTTTGCCGAGGCTATGGCGGAGGGGCGCGGCAAGGCCCAAGCAGATACCCTGCGCAAGGCCCGCTCAGAAACTGTCGCCAATCGCCTGGTTGCCAGCGGAGGGGTAGAGCAGGTCGCAAGCTCCGTCCTGCGGGCGCAGGACGTGGTGCTGGTTTCAGCCGGAGAGTTTATTCCCGGCGACGGCGAGATCATCGATGGCATCGCGTCCGTTGATGAGTCGGCGATCACTGGCGAATCGGCTCCGGTGATTCGTGAATCCGGCGGCGACCGTTCGGCGGTGACCGGCGGCACGCGAGTGCTCTCCGATCAAATCAAGGTGAAGATCACCTCCAACCCGGGCGAGACTTTTCTCGATCGCATGATTGCCCTGGTTGAAGGCGCCGAAAGACAGAAGACGCCGAACGAGATTGCCCTGAACATTCTGCTCGCCGGACTAACGATCGTCTTCCTGCTCGCGGTGGTTACGCTGCAGCCGTTTGCCATTTACTCCGGCGCTCCTCAAACCATATTCGTGCTGGTCTCGTTGCTAGTGTGCCTGATTCCGACGACGATTGGCGGCCTGCTCTCGGCTATTGGAATCGCGGGCATGGACCGACTGGTGCAGCATAACGTGCTCGCCATGTCTGGACGCGCAGTGGAAGCCGCAGGCGACGTCAACACTCTGTTGCTCGACAAGACCGGCACCATTACCCTCGGCAACCGTCAGGCCTCGCGATTCGTGCCTGCGCCGGGAGTTTCTGAAGCGGAACTGGCAGATGTAGCGCAACTCTCCTCGCTCGCCGACGAAACGCCAGAAGGCCGATCGATCGTAGTGCTGGCGAAAGAGAAGTACAGCCTGCGGGGCCGTGAACTTCACGAGCACCACGCCGAGTTTGTTCCCTTCACGGCACAGACCAGAATGTCCGGCGTTAACTTCAACGGCTTTCAGATTCGCAAGGGTTCGGTGGATGCGATTGAACGCTTTGTGCAGGAGAACTCGAACGTTTTTGCACCGGAAGTCCGGGCCCTGGTGGATGAGATTGCTCGCGCCGGAAGCACCCCGCTCGTGGTTGCAGAGCGGCGTCGCGGCGCGCTGGGAGTCATCGAGTTGAAAGACATCGTCAAGGGCGGAATGCGAGAGCGCTTCGACCAACTGAGGGCGATGGGAATTCGCACCGTCATGATCACCGGCGACAATCCATTGACGGCCGCGGCGATTGCGAACGAAGCCGGCGTGGATGACTTCCTTGCCCAGGCTACGCCGAAGGACAAGATGGATCTCATCCGCAGGGAACAGGCCGACGGAAAGCTGGTGGCGATGACCGGCGACGGCACCAACGACGCTCCCGCGCTGGCGCAGGCAGATGTTGGCGTGGCTATGAACTCCGGCACGCAGGCGGCAAAAGAGGCCGGAAACATGGTCGATCTCGACTCCAATCCGACCAAGCTGATCGAGATCGTGGGCATCGGCAAGCAACTGCTGATGACCCGTGGGGCGCTCACCACGTTTTCGATTGCAAACGACGTTGCCAAGTACTTCGCGATCATTCCGGCGATGTTTGCCGCAACGTTCCCGGTGCTGAACGCGCTGAATGTGATGCACCTGAAGACGCCGCAGTCGGCAATCTTGTCAGCCGTTATTTTCAACGCAATCATCATCATCATGCTCATCCCCCTGGCGTTGAAAGGGATCAAGTATCGTCCGATGGGTGCCGCGGCACTGTTACGGCGCAACCTGCTCATCTATGGCGTGGGCGGAATTATTGCGCCCTTTATCGGCATTAAGTTGATTGACATTCTGATTACAAGCTGCGGGCTGGCATAGGGCGGAAGGTGGAAGATGAAACGCAATATCATTACCGCAATTTTGATGACCGTAGTTACGACGATTCTCCTCGGGTTGGTGTACCCTCTCCTGGTCACGGCACTGGCGCAGGTGCTGTTTCCCGACAAGGCGAACGGACAGTTGATCGTGCAAGGCGGAAAGGTGATCGGCTCACGGATTATCGCGCAGCCATTTACCGGCGCGGGATATTTTCATCCTCGTGCCTCAGCGACAGGAAATAATGGATACGACGCTGCCAACTCGGGCGGGACCAATTACGGCCCGACCAACCAGAAGTTGGTGGACCGCGTAAAACAGGACGTGGCCGCCGCCCAGAGCGAGAATCCCGGCAAGCCGGTTCCTGCGGATTATGTGACTACATCGGCTTCCGGTTTGGACCCGGAGATCAGTCCCGCCAATGCAGAGTTCCAGGTGCCGCGCGTAGCAAAGGAGCGCGGCATCAGCGAAGATCAATTGCTGGCGCTGGTTCATCAGCACACTGAAGAACGGCAGTTCCACTTCCTGGGAGAGGCTCGGGTAAACGTGCTCGAGTTGAACCTGGATCTGGACTCAAAATTTCCCTTGCAGAAGCGAGCATCGCGCTAGGCTTCAAGCAGAGCGCGGAGCAGGAGATGGCCTCGCGAGGGGCCATTTTTCTGCGCGCGTTTGAAAAAAGGCTCCATGCGGGTGTATGTTCAGCCCTGCTATGGAAAATCTTCCAAGTTCACACATCGGCACTTTCGAGGAGCGGCGCGCGCAAGGCCAGGCGCTGCGCAAACAAGTGGGGCGGCAGGGGCACGCTATGTGGGATGCAAAGCAGCGCCGCCACGACCCTGTAAAATTGCTGCAAGAAAGCATGCGCGGGCGTGTTCCGGCGCTGGTTCCTCTGAAGTATGAACGTATGCTGGCCTCGCCGTTTGGATACTTCCGGGGAGCCGTTCCTGTAATGGCAGCCGACCTGGCAAGTTTGCCCAATACCGGTATCGTGAACCAAATCTGCGGCGATGCGCACGTTCGCAATCTTGGAGCCTATGCGGCGCCGGATGGCCGACTGGTATTTGATATTAACGATTTTGACGAGACGACCCGCGCGCCTTTTGAATGGGACTTGAAGCGTCTGGCGGCGAGCCTGGTGCTGGCGGGCAGGGAAGCGGGTGCGAAAAACGGCCTCACCAAGGATGCAGTGCTGGCGTTTCTCGAACGCTACCGGAGATTCGCGCGCATCTTTGCAGAACTGCCGGTGCTGGAGGTGGCTCGGTATCAGGTGCATCGCTTGAGGCAGGTGACGCCACTTGCGGACATCCTGCTGAAGGCCGAGCGGGCAACTCCGGCGCACACTTTGGAGACACTGACGGTTCCGGCGAAGAAGGGAACGGCACGCATCTTTCGCGAGAACAGGCCGGTGCTCTCATCAGTTAGCCGATCGCAGGCACGACAGGTGCTGGCGGCGGTGAAGGAATACTCCGAGACGCTAATGCCGGCGCGGCGACATCTTCTGGCGCAGTACCGGCCCATCGATGTGTGCTTTAAAGTAGTCGGTACGGGCAGCGTGGGAACCCGCGACTACTGCATTTACATGGAAGGCAATGGCCCCGGCGACCCGCTGTTCCTGCAAATCAAGGAAGAGGTCGGGTCGGCCTACCTACCTTATGTGAATCGTGGTGCGAAGAAATCGCACTGGGGCCGGCTGGTCGCCGAGGGACAGCTTGCGATGCAAATGCAGTCCGACCCTCTGTTGGGATGGACGACGATTGCGAATCGCCACTACCTGGTGCGCCAACTAAACGACCACAAAGCTGCGATTGAAGTGGAAGCATTGAAGGGACCCGGTTTGGCTGCCTATGCAGAGGTTTGCGGAGAGTTGCTGGCGCGTGGACACGCACGCTCCGGAGATGTGCAGATGATCGTGGGATATATCGGCAACGGAGATAGCTTCGCGGACGCGCTGGTGAACTTTGCCGTGGCATATGCGGACCAGACAGAGGCGGACTGGGAGGTGTTGCGACGGTCAAAGCACGCGTCCCGCAGCACCGTTCGGATGAAAGCCGCAGAGGGAAAAAAGTGATGAGTGCCGCGCCTAGGAATTGCCTTACGCAAAATGAAGTCGGCTCCTCCGCGAAGGAGGAGCCGAAGGCGAGTTTAGCCGGCTTCTGAGGCTTCCATCTCAATCGCACGCGGGAACAGGATGTTGTTCTCCAGATGAATGTGCTGATGCAGATCCTGCTCGAATTCCTTGAGGCCGTCGTAAAATGCGTGAAAGGTCGTGCAGGCGTCTTGGGGCGGAGTGAAACCGCTGCTCAATTGCTTGATCTCTGCGAGCAGCGTTCCTGCCGCATCGTGCTCCTGGGTCATCATTGCAATGGGATTTGCCACCGTTCCAAAGCAACCGTGCGGTCTGCTGTCTCCATTCGCCTGGGCGCGCTCTAGTTTTGCGATGTAAGGAAACAGCACCGTCTCCTCTTTGGCAAGATGCTGCGTCAGTTCCGAATCCAACGTCGCCAAGGCGGCTTGAATCTCGGCTACTTCGGCGTGAGTGGAACCATGCCGTGCAACAACCTTTTTGGCCAGCGTGTCCAGGCGCGGGAGTTCCCGCTTCACATACTCATGATGCGTGGAGGTGATGTGTTCGACGAGGCTTTCAAGGGATGCGCTGGCCCAGTCCTTCGTACCCGCGTCCGGCTTCTCGGCAGCCGCTTCCAGCGCGGCAAGTAGGCTGCCGGTTTCGATATTCTGCTCAGTGCAGGCAACCGCGAGAGGCTTTCGCCCTCCGCAGCAGTAGTCAATTCCGAACTGCTCGAATACTCGAATCGACGAGGGCTGGTTCAGTGCAATCTCACGGACGGTTTCAGTCAGGGTAGGCATCTCAATCTCCTTGAGTCATCAGAATAGGAGAACGCCGCTCGAGCCGCAGCGACCAAAGTCACTCCCAGCGCCAACACCGGCGGAACGCAATACAATGGAGCTTACAAGTTCTACACGCGAGGGGTTCAAGTGACGACTGAACGTATCGATTTGGCGGCCATCCTGCAGAAGACGGACCTGTTTTCCAACCTCTCTTCACCGGAGCTGCAGTTGCTGGCCGCGCGAACCACAAGAAAGTTGTTCAGCACCGGAGAAGTTCTGTTTTACGAGGGCGAATCTTGCAAGGGATTGTACATCATATCGCAAGGCCGGCTGCGGATCTTCAAGACCTCGGCGGGCGGCCGCGAACAGGTTCTAGGCGTGAATGGCCCCGGAGAAACGGTTGCCGAGGTACCGGTCTTCGATGGCGGCCCTTATCCGGCTTCCGTCATCGCCTTGGAAGACACCGAAATTGCATTCATCTCGCGCAAGGATTTTCACGATTATTGTCTCGATCATCCCGAAGTTGCGCTCAAAATGCTGGCCTTTGTGGGCGCCAGGCTGCGCGGACTCGTCGGCATTATCGAGGAACTGTCCTTCACTACCATTCGCCAGCGCCTTGTCTCTCTGCTGGTGCGGCTGGCGCAGAGCGAAGGGAAGCGAACCGCGCGAGGTATTGAAGTGCTGCTGCCCGGCAGCCATCAGGAGCTGGCCAATCAACTCGGGACCGTGCGTGAGTTAGTCTCGCGCAACCTGATGCGCTTGCAGGCAGAGGGCCTGGTGGATGTGGATGCCAGGCAGATCGTGATCAAAGACCCGAAAGGCCTCGCGGCGCTACTCGACGCGACGTAACACCTAGCCTTTCGGGTACCTTGTGCTTAGAACGCGCTCCAACTGAACTCATCAATGTGAAGATTGCCCGGAGTCGAAGACGGAGAAGAGCTAATAGTCACATTCATGCTTGTTCCATTAAGGCTGCTGTCGTAGATCACGTGGCCGCTTCCGCTGAAAGTTGCTGTCTTGGAGACGACCGCACCGTAGAGACCAGCGTTGCCACTCACTGCTAGCGCGGCATTCGGAGCATAGACTGTTGCAAACATATTTGCGCCGGCGTCCAGATCGATCGGCTTTGTGCCTGCGTATACGATCGTAAAGTTCGCAGGGTTGCCACCGTTGTTTGCTACGGTTCCACCGTTAACATTAAGCGGAATAGCAGTGGAGCCGTTGTCCAGGATGTTGATGACTACACTGCCCGTGGTGGGAAGGATGACTTGCGCTCCGTTGCTTATCAGAAGACTGTCCATGTTATAGACGCCTGCCTGTAAAGTGATCACGGCGCACGACCCGAAGTTAACCGCACCGAAGTTTGTTGGCGAGGGCGAAACGCCGCTGGGGGGAATGGTGATGGCGCAACCGCTGCCGCCTCCGCTGCCGCCATTACAAAGTCCGTTGAAGCCTGCGCAAGCCGCGGTATTTGGCGTCACAGTCGGCATGACCGGAGTGGCGTAGGACGGTGGCGGAGATGGCAAATTATAAGTTTTTTGCGAGCAGGAAGCGGCGCTCGCGCTGGTGCAGCCCACACCCGAGCCGCTATTGTCCTCATTTACGGCATACTCGGTTCCACCTGTTCCAGTGCTGCACGCGGCGCTTCCGTTGAGGCCGGGCCACGGGCCGCCGGAGATGCCATAAGTTCCGGTCGTTCCCGTGTTGTAGAACGGAGAGTAGACGTTGCCGATGATATAAGCGCCACCGCCTATGCTAACGTTGCCATAGGTTCCAATATTGCCACCGGTATTTGCTAGGGTGGGCGAAGTTGCTCCCGTTTGTGTCGCCCCCACGTAGCTGTTCGTATACTGGCCGCCAGACATAACGATGGAGTTGCACCCTGTGCCGGTAGCGAAGACACCCGCGGAGTAACTCGGAGACGGACTCGAGGTTGAACTCGCGACCATGACGTTGTCCACGACTTCAACGACCTGCACAAGAGCTTGACCCTGACCTTGGCCTTGGGCGGTAGTTGCTTGTGAAGCGCCAATGGTGTTCACCGTCCCCTCGGAGACGATTTTCCAGCGCGTCAACCACGGACCAGTGCCGCCACTGCCCTTGGCAACCGCTGTCAATAACTGCACCGCAACGTTATAGTGCGGGCACGACGACCCCGAGCAGCCGGGGACCAGGTTTGGAAATTGCGTGATCGAGGAAAAGTAAGTCTGGAATGCGGTATCCGTGGTCGCGTCGATTGCGCTATAGGTATCCTGGTACTTTGCCGAAATGCCGCTCGTCGCCAACACCAGGGGCTTACTGGTGGACGTGTACAGAATCGGCATGGTGTTCACACTGAAGGATGCTGGGAACGAAGCTGTAGTGGATGTGATTGGCTGGGTGGTTTGCATTAAGTAGTTCAATGCTTGTTGCGCGCCAGCCTCGGCAATGTAGCGTGCTTGCGTTACCGCACGGTAGTTGGAAGTGGTCCATACCTCTGACTGGGTCGAGTATAGGACTCCAACCGCCAGCGTGGAGACCACAAGGAGACAGATCAGCGCCATCACAAGCGCAACCCCGCTCTCGCGACCAGGGCCGCCGTATCGCCGGTACCGGATAGGAATGGATTGTTTCATATTCACCATGGGATGCTCGCCAAATTGGGCGGGTCCGGCTGCAACTCGCCGATGAGCCAACCTGCGTAAATGTTGTACGGGCAAGGGGCAGTGCAAGTGCCTGCAGTAATCGCCGAGTTGACCGCTGCATTGTAGATGTTGTTTGCGGTGACCAGATTGCGCGGTTGAACGTTGGAATAACTCTTGGTAACCGTAATATTCTGAGTTGAGCCTGAAATCGTAACCGGCTCCATTGCTGTAATCGTGAAGCCCACTTGGGTAATGATCGAATAAGTCGAGGTCGAGGAGGCCGTTACACCGTTGTAGAGCGTGACCGTCTGTGGAGCTACGGCTCCTGCGGGACAGTTTGGATTCTGAGCGGTCGTGACGCCCGGCCAGCAGAAATAACAGGCAGTTACATTGTCGATCAGATTGTATTTTGTCGCTGCTCCGAACGGGTTAACGCTCCACACAGTACGAGTAAGCGGTCCTGGAAATGTAGGCGGGCACGCGTACTCCACGGCCCACAACCCGTTGCCGGAGCCGTTGATCTCGCCGAACATGGCTAGTTTGCCGGCGCCAGTAGCGCTGGGATTGCTCTGGTCGCTGAGGATGCCGTGCGGGAATACTCCCATCGGATAGGCCGCGGTGGGGGTGTTTACTGTGTGCGGGTTCTGAAAGTTACCACATATGTAATTGGCCGGGACGGTTCCGCACGGGCTGGTTGCTCCCTGAATCCCCTGGACCTGGACTGGCTCCTGATATATGCCGCCATCTACCATGAGCCACTGTCCAACATAGGGTGAAAAGACTCCACTAGCACTGGCTATGTTGACGGCCACATTATTCAGCCCTGTCGACGGGATGGTGAGTTTGTAGGGCGTGGTGAAGGTCGCATCTCCGCCAGTCATGCCTCCCTCAACGGTGGAGGCCTGCAGTCCCGCTTGTCCGATCTCCGCCGCCATCAACTCCATGGTCGACCGCAACTGTTGTTGCATCTGGGTGCTTACTTCCGTGGTGCGGTAATTTGCCTGCAACTGGCTCATTGCTATCAGTATCGAACCGGAGACGACCAAAAAGACCGCCATACCGATCATTAACTCCAGGATGGAGAAGCCGCGCGAGTTTCTGTTATTACCCATGAAGCTCTCTCAGTATTGCTGTTTCATTGCGATTAACGTTGTGTTGGGAGCCAAACCTTGCGCCGCCGCAAACTGCGCCTGCACGTATACGGTAATCGTCTTTACGTTGGTTGTGGAATTGGTCACAATCTGCCATTCGCGCATGTACTGCGCCTGTACGGCAGGGGTGCAACAAGTTGCGGACCCTGATATCCCATCGGGATCCGTGGTGTCGCTCGTGTTTACGTAGTCCACATAGTTGGCGACCGGGCTTGCCGGATTCACTCCTCCGACGGTGCCCGCTGCCATCCCGCCCAGTCCTGGCCCGCCCGTAGAAGAACTGATTGACCCGACGATGTTACTTTGTGCATCTGCGTAGGCCAGCGCAAGCAACTGTTCCATCTTGTCCTGTGCGTATTCCGTACAGCGAGTGGCCTGGTTCCCTTGTCCCGCATTCTTCGCCGCGGCAACCGCAAAAAGCGCCATCAATCCGCCGATGCCTATGATCATGATCATAGAGGCGATCATCGCTTCCAGAATCGAAAAGCCACGTTCATTCTTGATCCCGGTCTTTGCTCTCAGCATTCGTCTCATTGTGTACTCGAATTGGTAGGATTGCTGTATTCCAACAGGCGAGTGAATGCAAGGTTAGTCGGGTTCCACCAGTACAGCGAAGGGTGGCCCGTCTGGTTCACGGAAACCGCATAATAATTTCCCGATACGTCCTTTAGATAAAGCGCATAATCTGGCGTCGGGACTGTTCCATTCGTGCCGGAAGAGCCCGTAGGGTCTACCGGCAGGCCGCGCGAACTGAAGACAATAAGGGGATTGTTGGTACTAGCACTGGCGCACGGGATGTACTGTTGCGCATCTCCCTGATAGGCACTTGAAGAACCTAAAGGGCAGCTGCCAGTAGGCTGGTTTAGCACCGCCGTAGTAATCGTCGTCGGAATTCCAAAGCTTACCCCCTGCGACAGATAGACCATCTGCGGTACGGCCGGCGGAGCCGGATCGGGAGTCCAGCAGCTATTCGCAGCGGGATAGGTAGTGGTGCACCCAGATGGGGGATTGAACGCCATAGACTGCAATTGACAGTACGCTGGACCGGACGCTGGAGACGGAGTGCAGTAGACCCGTACGTGCGCGAATTCCGTTGACGCACGCATTCGCGCCATCGTTATCAGGTTCGCCAGTGAGTGCGCGTCATTTCTCAACCGGTTTGGACGGGATGCATTCAGGAATGAGGGCACGGCAATACCGGCGACGACGATCATGATCGATATCACGACGAGCATCTGAATCAAGGAGAAGCCGCGCTGACTCCGAACGGAGTTGCAGTCGAAGCCTGCCGGTCGCCGTGTGGATGTACGAAGCCTTGCTCTCATCTTCGAACCCTGCCTTCACAATTCGTCGAATTCGTTAAACGCCATCCGGACAAACTGCACCCGCTAGCGATTGTGCAGGTTGTGAGCAGGACAGTAAAGTTACGGACGGTCGCCCATCCGTAACCTATATGCGGACGGGGCGGGCTGGTCCGGAAGGCGTCCGGAATATGATACTAGGTTAAAGCTCGTAACCCGGCAATTTTCGACATCAGCGCGAAATTGCTGCCCTGCCCGGACGTGCTTGCGCCACGAGATTGCATGTCTCTCGTGAAGCAGTGTACACCGAAGTCGAGAGAAACAAAGCACTAAATAGCGAATCCTAGTACCGTGACCGCGTGATTGTGTAGTTGAGCTTACGACGTGCCTGCTTGCGAGTGAACTTCCAGTGGATGGTGATTTTGTCACGGTTGACGCGGCGGTTCCAAGCACGAGCCTGCGAG
>Ga0182030_10001033_pt1 | contig 56072 bp, 51 predicted proteins | sample 812S3MmetaG_FD_121299 | JGI IMG/M metagenome (GOLD analysis project Ga0182030, IMG submission 121299) | Permafrost microbial communities from Stordalen Mire, Sweden - 812S3M metaG (Illumina Assembly) | ecosystem: Environmental > Terrestrial > Soil > Wetlands > Permafrost | place: Sweden...
CCCCGCCGCCGAGTGCGGTGGAATCCAGCGGATATCCTTCGCGCTTGTCTTCACGGCGAAGATAATAAATCAGGCACGCAAAGAAGACCCAGAAAACGTAAAGTGTGACCTGAGCTACGTCCATATAGGCGTCGGGTTGTTGCATGGGACTATCTCCCTCTCGTTTGGGCTAACCTGGAAATTCGGCCAGGCCGAATTTGGATGGAGATTGCGAGAAGCCCGACCGTGCTGTGCGCACGAGCGGGCCGATCGCAACCAGAGTGGCGAACAGCAGGGCAATTTCGATGTGATAGACGACGCTGTATCCTGTCGAAGGATCGGTGAGCGCGCGGCCGAGCGCGCCGCTGGAAGCGAGCGAAGAAACCGCGTCGCGGATGCCGCCGCCGAGCGCGATGCCGCCGCCGGCCGCGGTCGCCTGCACGGCGCCCCAGGTTCCGAGTGCAAGCCCGCTCTCGCCGTCCCTCGCGAGCGCCATTGCGGCGGTCAGCGTTCCCGCGGCGAACAGTCCGCCGCCAAAGCCGATCAAGGCGGTGCCGATGCGGAACAGCAGCACGGAATTCAGTGGGGCTGCGAAAATAACGGCGGAGAAGGCGAACACGCCCGCCACCGCGCCGAAGCCGGCAATCCGGTAAGGGTCGGCGTTTCGGCCGAGCGTGCGCGCTGCAAGGCCAAAGCCGGCCAACGTGCCGATTGCGAAGAAGGCGGTCAGCGCCGTGGTCTGGCCCACCGTGAGTTTCAGAATTTCGGCGCCGTAAGGCTCGAGCAGAATATCCTGCATCGAAAAGGCCGACGTGCCCAATGCCAGCGCGACAAGGACACGCACCGAGCCGCCGGAGTTTCGAAACTTGGCCCAGGAATGCTGAAACTCCGGCCGCTCGCGCGAAGCCGAGGTCAGCGCGGGGTTGCGGGCTTCCTGCTTCCAGAGCGCGCAGATATTGAGAAGCATCTGCGTGACCGCAACGCCCTGTATAACCTGGATCAGCTTGATCTCGTTGAAATTGCGCAGCAGCTCGCTGAAGATCAGCGCACTGCCGGCCATGCCGAACAACAGCATCACGTAGAGGAACGCCACCACGCGCGGCCGCGAGTCCGGCGGCGCCAGATCGGTCGCCAGCGCGAGACCGGCGGTCTGCGTGGTGTGCATCCCGGCCCCGACCAGCAGGAACGCCAGCGCCGCGCCGAACTGGCCATACACGGCCGGGTATTCGCCGGTCCCCGACAACACCAGCAACGCAAAGGGAAGAATCGCAAAGCCGCCGAACTGAATTAGCGTGCCCATCCAGATATAAGGCACGCGGCGCCAGCCCAGCACCGAGCGGTGGTTGTCGGACTTGAAGCCGATCAGCACGCGGAATGGCGCGAACACCAGCGGGATCGAGACCATCAAGGAAACCAGCAGCGTCGAGACGCCGAGTTCGACGATCATCACACGATTTAGGGTGCCGTTCAGAAGCACGATGGAAATGCCGGTCGACACCTGAAACAGCGACAGCCGCAGCAGACGGCCGAGCGGAAGCTCTTTCGTCGCCGCATCCGCAAACGGCAGGAAGCGCGTGCCAAGACGCATCCAGCCTTTTGCCAATGTCGCCGAAATCGGGGTCATCGGGGAATCATCTCCAATGCCTGCGATTTGTAGAAGCCGCTTGCGACCCGGTGGGTGCGGCCGAGTTGCCAGCGATCGAGAGCCTCGTCGGCCAGCAGCAGCAGCCGCAATTTCCGTTCGTTCACCGGCTCGATCGCCGGGGCGCGGTCGCCGCGCGGAAACAGCCGCCCGACAGCGTGCATCACCGCAAGCGACGGCGTCTTCGGCGCGAAGGTCATCAGCAGCGCTTCCGAGGTACGCGCGGCCAGTCCCGCCATGATCCGGCATGTATCGACGGGGCGGTAATGGATCATCGAATCCATCGCGACCACGAAATCGAACCTGCCGAGTTTGGGATCGAGCATGTCCCCCGACTGGAATTCGATCGCCGACGAGTCGAGATCAACGGGGATCCGCTCGCGCGCCACGGACACCAGCGTCGGCGACAGGTCGATGGCCACAACCCGGGCGCCGCGCCGCGCCGCCTCGATCGACAGCGCGCCGGTGCCGCAGCCGGCATCGAGCAAACGCGCGCCGCTCATATTGGCCGGCAACCACGACAGCAGCGTGTTGCGCATCTCGTCGCGGCCGGCGCGCACGGTGGCGCGAATTCGCCCCACCGGCGCGTCCGACGTCAGCCGGGCCCAGGCATCGACCGCGGTGCGGTCGAAATAGGTTTGCAGTTCCCCACGCCGTTCGAGATAGGTGGCGATAGACATCAGTCGAACCCCAAGAGATCGAAGATTTCACGGTCCTTTAGCGACTTGCCCGGTGTGGGCACGGTCTTGCCTTCCCAAAGCTCGGTCGCAAGCCGCATATATTCATCGGTGACGGCCTTTAATTCCGGCGTCTCCTCCATTTCGAACAAGGTCGACTTCTTCAGCCGGCTCTTGCGGATGACGTCGAGATCGGGGAAATGCGCTACGCGCTTCAGGCCGGCTTGCTCGTTGTATTTATCGATCTGATCGGTGTCCTTGCTGCGATTGGCGATCACGCCGCCGAGCCGCACGCCGTAGTTCTTCGACTTCGCCTCGATGGCGGCGACGATGCGATTCATGGCAAAGATCGAATCGAAATCGTTGGCGGCGACGATCAGCGCCCGGTCGGAATGCTGCAGCGGCGCGGCAAAACCGCCGCACACGACGTCACCGAGCACATCGAAGATCACCACGTCGGTATCTTCGAGCAGATGATGTTCCTTGAGGAGTTTGACGGTCTGGCCGACCACATAACCGCCGCAACCGGTTCCGGCCGGCGGACCGCCCGCCTCCAGGCACATCACGCCGTTGTAGCCCTTAAACACAAAATCTTCCGGGCGCAGTTCCTCCGCATGGAAGTTCACGGATTCCAGTACGTCGATCACCGTCGGCACCAGCCGCTTGGTCAGGGTGAAGGTGGAGTCGTGCTTGGGGTCACAGCCGATCTGCAGCACGCGCTTGCCCAGTTTCGAAAACGCCACCGACAGGTTGGAGGACGTCGTGCTCTTGCCGATGCCGCCCTTGCCGTAGACCGAGAACACTTTCGCGGTGCCGATCTTGAGTTTGGGGTCAAGTTGAACCTGGACGCTGCCTTCGCCGTCACCGCAACATGACGGGCTCTTGAGCGACGACGGCTTGGTCTGGATATTCATGCGGCAACTCCCACGCCTTCAAGGCGGTCTTCAAGCTCTTCGCCTGCCCTGCGCAGGACATCGAGCATCTCCGGATCAGGTGACCAGTATTTGCGTTCGTGGGCCTCGATCAGCCGGTTTGCCACCTTGGCCGAGGCGGCAGGATTGAGCGTGGCAAGCCGTTCCCGCATTTCGGGATCGAGCACGAAGGTTTCGGTGAGTTGCCGGTATACCCAGGGCGCCACTTCGCCCGTGGTGGCCGACCAGCCCATGGTGTTGGTGACGTGCTCTTCGATCTGACGCACGCCCTCATAGCCATGCTTGAGCATGCCCTCGTACCATTTCGGATTGAGCATGCGCGTCCGGGTCTCCAGCGCGACTTGCTCAGACAGCGTGCGGACAAGGCCGGCGCCGCGGGTCTGATCGCCGATATAGACCGGCGCCGACACGCCGCCTCTGGCGATCTTTACCGCGCGGCTGATCCCGCCAAGGGTGTCGAAGTAATGATCGACGGTGGTGACGCCAAGTTCGACCGAGTCGAGGTTCTGGTAAGCGAGATCGACGGTGGTGAGCGAGTCCTTCAACAAGGCGGTCTGCTGCACCGGCTGGCCCTTGAGACCGTACGCAAAACTCTTGCGCCGCGTGTAAGTCTCCGCCAGTTCGTCCTCGTCATCCCAGCGGCCGTTTTCGACGAGATGATTGACATTGGATCCGTACGCGCCGTCGGCGTTGCCGAACACCCGCAACGACGCCGTTTCGAGGTCGCAATGGTGCACGGCTTGATAGGCCAGTGCATGCTTGCGAACGAAATTGAGTTCGACCGGTTCATCCGCGGAAGCCGCAAGGAAGCAGGCTTCGGCGAGCAATTTGATCTGCAGCGGCAACAGATCGCGGAAGATACCGGACATGGTGACGACGACGTCGATGCGCGGCCGCCCGAGTTGTTCGAGCGCGATCAGTTCCGCTCCGGTCAGGCGGCCGTAGCCATCGAAGCGCGGTCGGGCACCGATCAGCGCCAGCACCTGCGCAATCGGCGCGCCCTCGTTCTTGAGGTTATCGGTGCCCCAGAGCACGATCGCGACCGACTCGGGCAGCCGGTTGCCTTCGGCGACATGCTTGTCGATCAGCCGTTGCGCCTGCAGCGCGCCGTCCTGCACCGCATAGGCGCTGGGGATCCGGAACGGATCGAAGCCGTGCAGATTACGCCCTGTCGGAAGAATCGCCGGCGTGCGTAACAGATCGCCGCCGGGCGCCGGGCGCACGAACTTGCCGTCGAGCGCATCCAGGATGCCGGGTATTTCATGGTCCTGCGCCAGCAAGGCATCGATCGCAGCGAGTTCCTTACACAGGGTCGCGTCGGCCGGGGCCGAAAATGACTCGATGGCGTCGCCGCGAACGATCGCCTCGAGGACGGATTTGTCAGGACGCGCGGCATGCGAGGCATCGGCCACCGCCTGCAGCATTTCGACACGTTGTTCGACCGAAGGCGCCTCGCCGACAACGTGAAGCCCGTGGGGGATCAGCGTGTATTCCAGTTCGAGCACCGCCTCGGACAGCCGGCCGATCGCCTTGGCCGGATCCTCCCAGACCGGCTCGGCTTGCCCCAGTTCCAGCGTGCTGGCCTGGGCCTGGATCAGTATCGCAAGGCTACCGCGTTCGGCGTCTTCGCCGGGCGGTAACGCCCGCCAGCGCTCGATCGAGGCTTTTAGTTCGACAAGCCCCTTGTAAAGTCCGGCATGCGCGACCGGCGGGGTAAGGTAGCTGATCAATGTCGCCGCCGACCGCCGCTTTGCGATGGTCCCCTCGGAGGGGTTGTTCGAGGCATAGAGATAGAGGTTCGGCAGATCGCCGATCATGCGGTCCGGCCAGCACGAGCCCGAAAGCCCGGCCTGCTTGCCCGGCATGAATTCGAGCGCGCCGTGGGTGCCGAAATGCAGCACCGCGCCGGCGCCGAAATCATCGCGCAGCCAGCGATAAAACGCGGAGAACGCATGCGTCGGTGCAAAGCCCTTCTCGAACAAGAGCCGCATCGGATCGCCTTCGTAACCAAAGGCGGGCTGGATGCCTACGAAGACGTTGCCGAAACGCTCGCCGAGCACAAAAATCGAGCTGCCGTCGCTTTGCTGTTTGCCGGGGGCCGGACCCCATTGCGCCTCGATCTGGCGCAGCCATTTTTCGCCGCGGACATGATCGCCGGCGGGTATCCGCGCGTGGACATTAGCGTCGGCGCCGAAACGAGCGGCATTGCCCACGACAATGCGTTCGCGCAGCGCATCAACGCTGGCCGGCAGGTCCACCCGATATCCCCTGCGCTTCATGGCGCCAAGCGTGTGGTGCAGGGATTCGAAGACCGAGAGAAACGCCGCAGTCCCGGTATTGCCGGCGTTGGGCGGAAAATTGAACAGCACGATCGCGACCTTGCGATCACGCCGTTCAGCGCGGCGCATCGCCACCAGCCGCGCCGTTCGCGCCGCCAGCATATCTGCACGCTCACTGCAGACATGCATATCGCCGCCGATCTCGGAACGGGCGAAGGTGCAGCCCCGATCGCATCCGGTGCAGGGCACCCCTGCCCCATCGGAACGGCCGCCATAGACCATCGGCCCCGCGGCGCCGTCGAGTTCGGGGATCGCCACCATGATGGTGCTCTCAACCGGCATCAGCCCCCGATCCGAGGCACCCCATTGCTCCAACGTCTGGAATTCGACGGGGTGCGCGGAGAGATAGGGGACATCGAGCCGCGCGAGGATATCCTCCGCAGCTTTCGAATCGTTGTAGGCGGGGCCGCCGACCAGCGAGAAGCCGGTCAAGGACACCACCGCATCGACGGCGCTACGGCCGTCCTTCATAAAGAAGCGTTCGATCGCCGGCCGCTGGTCGAGACCACTGGCAAAAGCGGGGATGACGCGAAGGCCCCTGGCCTCGAACGCCGCGATCACGCCGTCATAATGACCGGCGTTGCCGGCCAGCAAATAGGAGCGCAGTAGCAGGATTCCGACCGCGCCGCGTTCATTGTGTACGCCTGGAAGTCCATCGGCCACGGCGGCGATGCGGCCCTTCATGCGCGCGTGATAGACGCCGATGTCGGCGTATTCGACCGGCGCGGCCGCCTTGGCGACGCCGCGGAGACCGCGGCGCGGACCATCCGCATAGCGGTCCACCAGCAGCCGGACCATATTGTCGATGTTCTGCTCCGAGCCGGCGAGCCAGTATTGCAAAGTGAGGAAATAGGCGCGCATATCCTGCGCGGTGCCGGGAATAAACCGCAGCAGCTTCGGCAGCTGTCGCAGCATCTTCATCTCACCCTTGCCGCCGGGGCTGGAGCCCTTGCGGTTGCCGCGCAGCTTTTTCAACCAGGCGATGGCCCCCAGCGCCTCGCCGCTCATGTCGAATTTACCGACACGGGTCAGTTTGACGACCTCGGCTGCCGACATGCAGCAGATCATGGCGTCGCAATCGGTGCGGCGCGCGGCCAGCGCGGGCATCACCGCACGGACGTGGTCGTCGAGAAACAGCATGGTGGCGATCACGATATCGCCCCGCGCGATATCGGCGGTGCAGCGGGCCAGCGCCGCGTCGTTGGTGCCCCATTCGTCGGCAGCGTGAACCGAAAGCTCGAGCCCCGGGAAATCGCGCCTCAACAGAGTGCGCGCACGCGCGGCCGCGCCGGACAGATGACTGTCCATGGTCACGACGACGACACGGATCGGTGTCGCGTCAGCGGGCGTAGTGGGCTTTGGCATCGTAAAGCGTCTCGACTGTGATGGTGGCAACACCGTTTTCATTAGCGAAGCGTTCGGTATTGCGGCGCGCCTTGCCGCGTACGAAGAAGGGAATCTTGCGCAGCTCCTGTTCGGCTTCCGCCGCCCAGTTGACGGCGATGTCCGAAGCCAGGGCCGGCGTTTCGACAGCGGGCGCGGCATGACCGGCACCCAGATGCGACGGCACCGCGCCGTCCTTGAACTCGAAATCGTCCTTGAACATCGCGAGCAGATGTTCCTCCAGGCCCATCATCAGCGGATGCACCCAGGTATCGAAGATCACATTGGCGCCTTCGAAGCCCATCTGCGGCGCGTAACGCGCCGGGAAATCCTGAACGTGCACCGGCGCCGAGATCACCGCACAGGGGATGCCGAGGCGTTTCGCGATATGGCGCTCCATCTGCGTGCCCAGCACCAGTTCGGGCTGCAATTCCGCGACTTTGGCCTCGACCTCGAGGTAGTCGTCGGTGATCAGGGGCTCGACATCGTAAAGTTTGCCGGCTTCGCGGATTTCCCGGCCGAATTCGCGGCTGTAGGTGCCGATCCCGACGACCTTGAAGCCAAGCTCGTCGGAGGCAATGCGGGCAGCAGCCACGGCGTGGGTCGCGTCACCGAAGATGAAGACGCGTTTGCCGGTGAGATAGGTCGAATCGACCGAGCGCGAATACCACGGCAGCCGGGTGGAGCATTCGGCAAGCACGGCGGTGGCGTCGACGCCGGCAAGCTCGGCTGCTTCTTCGATGAATTCGCGGGTTGCTGACACGCCGATCGGAATCGTCTTGGTCGATGGCTGGCCGAATGTCCGCTGCAGCCATGACGCCGCCTGCCCTGCGATTTCAGGGTAAAGCACCACATTAAAATCGGCTTCGCCCAGCCGGGCGAGATCGGCTGGCGTCGCGCCCATCGGCGCGGTGACGTTGACGTCGATACCAAGTTTGGAAAGCAGCGCGGTGATCTCGCTGACGTCGTCGCGATGACGGAAGCCGAGCGCGGTCGGCCCAAGCAGGTTACAGCGCGGCCGTGCGCCGGCCGCGCGCTCGCCACGTTTGGTGCCGGGCGGTGGCGCAGACGGTCCTGCCAACGCGCGCACCAGCTGATAGAACGTTTCAGCGGCGCCCCAGTTTTCCTTGCGCTGATAGGCCGGCAGATCGATGGCCACCACAGGGATCGGCAGGTCGAGCGCGCGAGCAAGGCCGCCCGGATCGTCCTGGATCAGGGATCCGGTGCAGGAAGCGCCGACGATCATCGCCTTCGGCTGGAAACGGTCATAAGCGTTGCGCGCCGCGGTCTTGAACAGTTCGGCGGTATCGCCGCCGAGGTCGCGCGCCGAGAAGGTCGTGTAGGTTACGGGCGGCCGCCGATCGCGGCGCTCGATCATCGTGAACAGCAGATCCGCGTAGGTGTCGCCCTGCGGCGCATGTAGCACGTAGTGCAGGTCCTTCATCCCGGTCGCGACGCGCATCGCGCCGACGTGGGGAGGTCCTTCATATGTCCACACCGTGAGCTGCATGGTCATGGCACCAGCTTCGCGCGCCGAACTAGCGGGCGCGCAAACAGTTCGGCGAGATCGGCGACCTGCTCGTAACCCTGGATCGGCGTGAACACGAGTTCGATCGACCATTTGGTGGTGATGCCCTCCGCTTCCAGCGGGTTGGCAAGCCCGAGCCCGCAGACCACCAGATCGGGCCGCGCGTCGCGGCAGCGGTCGAGTTGCAGGTCGACGTCCTGACCTTCCGTCAATTCAACGCCGGCGGGCAGCAGATCGAGTTCCTCGGCCATGTGCTCGCGATGCAGATAGGGCGTTCCGACCTCGACCAACCGCATCGAGAGCTCCCGCGACAGGAACCGCGCCAGCGGAATTTCGAGTTGCGAATCCGGAAACAGAAAGATGCTGCGACCCGCCAACTGGTCGCGGTAGCGCGCAAGCGCCTTGCTGGCGCGGGCCCGGTAGGGCTGGGTGACGGCCACGAATGTCTCGTCCTTGACCCCAAACGCGTCCGCCGCCGCCCGCAGCCACGCCGTCGTGCCTTCGACGCCGAGGGGAAACGGTGCGGCGAGCCGTGTGGCGCCCCGGTCTTCCAGCGCGCGGGCGGTTTCGGCCAGGAACGGTTGCGCCAGAAGGAATTTGGTATTCGGACCGATCGCGGGAAGCGCCGTCGAGTTGCGCGGCGGCAGGAATTTTACCGGCCCGATACCCAGCTCGTCGAACATGCGGACGAACTGGTCTTCGATGACATCGGCCAGCGCGCCGACGATCAGAAGTTGGTCCTCGCCCGTTCCAATGGGGGGTGCCGCGGGAACGAGCGAGGCGAGACATGCATCCTCGCCTTGCGTGAATGTTGTCTCGATTCCACTGCCTGAGTAATTGAGAATACGAACCCCAGGCGAAAAGGTTTGCGACAGCCGAAGCGCTGCGCGCGAAAGGTCAAGCTTGATGACCTCGGAAGGACAGGATCCGACCAGAAACAGCAGCCGGATGTCCGGACGCCGCGCGATCAGTTGCGTCACGATGCGGTCGAGTTCGTCGTTGGCGTCGGTGAGCCCGGCAAGATCCTTCTCTTCCATGATCGCGGTAGCGAAACGCGGTTCGGCGAAGATCATCACGCCGGCGGCCGACTGGATCAGGTGTGCGCAGGTGCGCGATCCCACCACGAGAAAGAATGCATCCTGGATCTTGCGATGCAGCCAGACGATGCCGGTCAGCCCGCAGAATACCTCGCGCTGGCCGTTCTCGCGGCGAACCGGCTTGGCCTCGGCGCTGACCGTGCAACCCTGAACGTGCGCGTTCATGCCCGGCTCCCGGAAATCGAGGGAGCATCGGACAGCGCAAGCCGCTCGTCACGCCGCGCCGCGCGCAGCTTCAACACGAACTGCGTGGCGTTGATGAAATAGGAAGCGTAAGCCGCCAGCGCGAGCAGCATCTGCTGGCGCGGATCGCCGAGACCGCCAAACAAGGCGACGAGGTAGGCGGTGTGCAGCGCCAGCACCAGGAAGCTGAACACGTCTTCCCAGAAAAACGCCGGCGCGAACAGGTAGACGCCGAAAACTTCGCGCTCCCAGATCGAGCCGGTAATCATGATGGCGTAGAGCAGCAGCGTCTTGACGACGATCGAGGCGGTGGCAACCCCAAATCCCTCGCCCCATGCCAGGTACCGGACAACGAGGGCGAGACTGACCAGAAAGACCGCGAATTGAATCGGCGCGAGAATCCCTTGGACAAGGGTCCATCGTGTTGCGTCGCGGCGACGTCGCTGTTCCGGCGTGTAGAGCAACTTAAGTGGTTGTGGCGCCGAACGGACTGCGCGCTCTTGGTTGCCGGCTGCTGAATTGACCTTCGCAGGTGCAGCGACGGATTTACCGGCCGAACTGTAAAGAATATTTGACAGCCACCTTGAGCGATGGTGCGATATCGGCTGGGGGAAATGCGGAGCGAGCGGCGATCTTCCGCCAAATTGGGTCAACTCTCGATTTTCAGCCGCTTGATTGGGCACCGCGCCACTCCCTAAGTGCCGGCTTAATGACAGAAGGCTAAACTTCGTCCGGACGACTGTCAACTAAACCATACGTAAATTAAACTTGACGGTCTGGCGAGGCGAGGACTTAATGCGCGGGGGGAGTGAAAATGACCGACGTGAACGAGCAATCCTTCTCAGCCGGCACCGCGACCGACGTCGTTCCGGCGCGCCGCTCCAAATCGCTTCGCCAGCGAATACCGGCGCCGATCTGGCGATTTCGCCCGACGCTGCAACCGGTCCACGTCGTCAACACCATCAAGACGCAGATCATTCCGAAGATCGTGCTCGCGCTTCGCAAGGCGCCTGCCAACAAAGTCGCCGAACAGGCCGCAGACAGTCCGAGCGCGGTAGAGCAATTCGCAGCACTTTCCTTCGGAAACAGCGACGAGGCGCCGTTTGCACATGTCGAAGCCCTGCTGGCGCAGGGCGTGTCGGTCGATGCCATCTTTCTGGATCTGCTGGCGCCGGCGGCGCGCCACCTCGGTACCCTCTGGGAAACCGATGCGACCGATTTTGCCAATGTGACCCTGGCGGTCAGCCGGCTGCAGCGGATCATGCGCCGGCTCGGTGACAGATTCGCCGATGCGCAAAGCCACGGCGGCGGCGGCGAATCGATCCTGCTGACGATCATTCCCGGCGAGCAACACAGCTTTGGACTGTCGATGGTGGCGGAATTCTTCCGGCGCGCAGGCTGGAACCTGTGCACCGGACCATTTTCATCGCACCAGGAATTGACATCTCTTGTGCATAACCACTGGTTCGACGTCGTCGGCTTCTCGGTCAGCAGCGACCGCAGGCTCGATGAACTGAAAAAGGACATCAGCGACATCAAACGCGATTCGCGTAACCGGAGCGTCGGCATCATGCTCGGAGGCCCGATGGTTGCAGCCCAACCCGGTCTTGTCGCGGCGATGGGAGCCGATATGATGTCGGACGACGCGACCACCGCGCCGCAGCTGGCGCGCAACCTGATCGAGCAGATGAAGAGCCAAAATTGACCGGCGCAGGTACACGGCAGCGGCCAAAGCCGGCGCGGCCAGCCATGCCGCCGAGGCGATCCCAGCCGAAAGAACCCGGGTCTGGTCTGACGGACGATCCCTCGCCGATCAGCCTCGTCACCGCGCTTTATTTGCGTACCAAGACCTTGCACGTCGAGGCCGAGCGAACCGGCATCATCCGCGACCTGTTGCGGGGCGAGGCCAGCCGCGCCGGCTATATTCTGCTGCTGCGCAATCTTCTTCCGGCCTACCAGGCGATGGAGCAAGGTCTTGAACGCCACCGCGGATTGCCGGTGCTGGGCCCGATTGCGGATTACAGACTGCAACGCGCCGCGGCGATCGAGGCCGACCTCGTCGAACTATGCGGTCGGCGCTGGAACCACGAGGTTCCGCTGCTTGAAGCCGGAGAACGCTATGCCGACCGGATCGCACACGCGGCCGAAGGCGACGGAGCACGACTGATAGCGCACGCCTATACAAGATACCTCGGCGATCTCAGCGGCGGCCAGATTCTGCAGCGACTGCTGACGCGCACGCTGCAGCTTCGGCCCTGCGAACTGTCCTTCTATGATTTTCGGCCGTTTCCCGATCTCGACGCACTGAAGCTCGACTACCGCAATGCGCTCGATCGGGCCGGCGCGCTGGTCCGCGACGCCGACGTCGTGGTCGAAGAAGGCGCCGTCGCCTTCGCCCTCAATATCGATTTGTCCTGCGCCGTGCGTTCGGAAATATTGCAGGGACCGGGAGCTGTCAGGGCCGCAGAGTAAGCCCGCGGCTCGCTATTTCTCGGCCTTGTCGCCGCCGGAAGCGCGCGACGAATGCCAGATCAGATGTTCCAGTACCTCGGCGGTTCGCAGCGTCGAATTGCGCACGCTTTCAAGCATCTCGGCGATGCGGCCGGTTTCCACGCCATAGGTAATCTCGAGCGCGGCGAGCTGGGCGTTCTCGACGACCGACGAAAGCAGGTTCTGGTAGACCAGGTCTGCCTTGGAATCGAGCCGGACGCTGTTGATCCGGTGACTTTGAATGATGCCTTCCTGGAATCGGCTGCGCGCGGTTTCGACCGCCTTGCGATCGGCAATATCGGAAAAGATCAAGACAAAACCAAGCACCCGGTCCCGCGACGGCTGCACCGGATCGGCCCTCACCATCAGCGGCTTTTCCCGATTGCCCTCGTTGCGCAACAGCAATTCGCCGCGCCAGGCGCGATGATGGCCGACCAGTTCGCGCACGCCGTCAATAAAGAGTTCCGGCTGCTGAAACGCCGGAGCCAGATCGTCGAGCCGTGCCGCGGCGTAGTCCGGCGGCAACAGCCCCCGGAACGCCTGGTTCATCAACAGGATATTGCCATCGATATCGGCGATGATCACGGGCTGCTCGGATACGCGGACGTGGCGGCTGAACTGCTCCAGTTGATCCTGCGCGATCAGGGTGCGTACGGCGCGGAACTGCAGCACGATATCTTCCACCGTTTGACCGATCAGCCGCGCCGCCGCGATATCGGCGGGTGTCCAGGGCTCGGAGGTGCCCTCCACCAGCTGGTGCCATTGGGCAAAGGACCGGCGCGGCGAAAGATCGGCCGGATCGTCTCCAATTACGAATGGCTTGAGCGGATCGCCGCCCCAGGTCACCGTGCGAATGCGCTCGGGACGAAACCAGATCAGGTATTCGCCAGGGTTGTTCGAGATCGCGGCGACCGCAATGCCGCTCGCAACTTTCGTGATGCCGGCGAATTGCGGATATTCCAGCCCCAGCGATGCCGTCGCGAAGACGGCCGTATCGCGACGGCCATCCAGCCAGGCCCCGATCTCGCGGATTTCCTGGGTGCCGGGGACTTCGCCGGACGAGACGATCTGTCCCTCATAGATCAGCGCGCTTCCGCTCGCGCCGAGCGGCTGAAGAATCGACTGCGAGCTGTCGAAGATCGCCGCCCGCCAGTCGCCTTCCCGCGATATCGCCTCGATCATTCGCTGTTCGAGCCGCTGCACGAAAATTTCCGACTGGCTCTGGGCGAAGCTTTCGAGCGCCGCGATCCGGGTTGCAATCGCTTCGGCCAGCAGTTCGCAGACCGCGCGCAATTCAAAGTGGATGAATCGCGGCTCGTAATGGTGACAGGCAACCAGGCCCCATAATTTTCCGCCCACCACCAGCGAAACCACCAGCGTGGCGCCGACGCCCATGTTCTTGAGATATTGCAGATGGATCGGCGACATGCTGCGCAGGAAGCACAGCGACATGTCGAGATCGCGTCCGGTCACGGGCGAGAGCCGCGGCTGCAGGGGAACGGGCACATAGCCGACGTCGACCAACACCCGGACCCGGGTACGCTCATAGAGCCGCCGCGCCATCTGCGGAATGTCGGTGGCGGGATAGCGGTTGCCGAGATAGGCCTCGAGATCCGGCTTGCGGCGTTCCGAGAATACCTCGCCGTGACCTTCGTCATCGAAACGGTAGACCATCACCCGGTCGTAACCGGTGCGATCCTGAAACAGCGATGCGGTCTCTTCACACAACGCACGGAGGGAAGACGCGGTGCGGATTTTCTCCAGCGCACTTGCAATCTGCCGGGTGAGATCGACCGAAGGGCCGGCCCGCTCGAGTTCGATGATCAGGCCGCCGGCCGGGGGCCAGTGCAACAGGCCGTCGAACTCGGCACTCGGACTGCCGATCCGGCAGCGCACCGCAATCGGCAAACCCTGCGATGTCGGATCGAGGTGAGGGAGAATGCGGAACAGGAGATCGCCATCGAGTTCTGCGAGCGGAAGTCCGAGGACCTGTTTCAGATTGAGGAATTCGGCCGCGTTGGCGCTGGCTTGAATTACCCGGTGATCGGGTTCGCTGACAACGAGCAGAGCGCCGTGCGGCTGGATGGAGCCCGCAAGATGAATCTCTTCCCGTTCGCAGTTCGAAAGATCGGCCTTTCCGAACGCTGGGGTAGCGATGGAATGCGGCGCCAACTAATCCTCTGGGGTTTCCTCGATGTCCGGCCCCTTGTCGTCGAGGCCGTATCGGTTGAGCTTGGCATAAAGGCTCTGGCGGCTCAATCCCAGCAATTCGGCGGTTGCCGTCCGGTTCCCGCCGGCCAGCTCCAGCGCTTGTTTGACATAATGCTGCTCGACGACGCTCACGGTGTTCTTCACGAGCTTGCGCAGCGAGGATTTTCCGATCTGCTCGCTCATCGAACCCAGCGCCGACCGCAACAGGTCGCCCTCGCCATGGGACGGCAAGCGGCGGGAAACGTTGCGGAGCAGCACGCCGATATGGTTCTGCTCGGTGCCTTCGCCGGCACCGGCCGAAATCTCGATTTCGGTTTCGGTTCCGAGTTCACCGCGAATACTTGTCGTGAACAGGCGCACGGTCTTATGGCGCTGGACGTTGGCAAGCAACGCGTTGAGATCCGCGCCGGGCTGCGAAAGCCAGCGGCCCAGCGACTCTCCGATCGCCGATCCCTTGGATCCGACCTGGATCAGATCGAGAAACGCCTGATTGACATGACGGATGATGCCGGTTTCGTCCAGCGCCACGAAGCCGTCGGGCAAATGGTCGATCAGGTCCTCGACCGTCGATTGCTCGCTGTCCGGCTTCGGGGCCGACAGATCGGTTGCGGCGGTAAACTGCAGCAGGAAGATGTGGCCGGGTTCGGCCGTCATCAGCGATCCGCGCAGCATCCACGGCTTTGCGTCAGCGCCGAGATGCACGAGAATGCTCAGCGCCTTGCCGCGCTCGCGGATCCGCGCCAGCATTTCCCTGACAGCCTCGCGGTCTTCGGCGGCGACATCGTGCAGCAATTCGCGCCCCGCCAGGTCTTCGTTGCGGCGGCGCGAGGAATTCAGCGCCTCAATGGCGGTTCGGTTCGCTTCGATGATCCGCAGGTTCGCCGCCGACACGATCATGACGGCTTCGTTCGAGGCGTCGAACACCAGCCGGTAGCGGGTTTCGATTTCGCGCAGTTTCCAATAGTCGCGCTCCATGGTCTGTTGCGCGGCGATCAGCCGGGACTGCAGTTCGGCCACGGCCTGAAGGTTCTTCCCGATCGCAAGCATGCCAGCGCGGCCTCCGAGCAGCACGGTGGTAAATTCCATCGGAATTTCCAGACCGCTCGGGAAACGCTGATTGATCTGGCGGAAAGCCGAGATGCCGCTGTTGCGTGCATCGTCCACCATGCGCTTGACCTTGTCGCCACCGATCTCCCCGGCGATTTCGATCCACGGGCGGCCGAGCCAGCCATCGACCTTCTCACCGCTCATCGCGGGAGACAATGTCGCTTCGCGGATCACGCCTTCCATGTCGAGAAGCAACGTGATGTCAGGCTGTACAGTCGGTAAGGCGGCCATTCTGGTATCTGCCGATCTTTGTTCTTGTGAAGCAATGAAGCCGGTTTGGTCTCGGGAACAGCGACAGCCAAACAATGCAGGGAATGTGCCAATGGCGCCTGACACCCTGTGCTCGAAGGAGTGCCTAGCCTCGAAGGATTGCGCAGAATCAGCGACTTAAGTCAATAAACACCTTTGTTTATTGAGTTTTGGTTGTCATTTATACTTTACATCACCAGGGAGCCAAAGCCGCCAAAGGCGGTTGTTGGGGTGCCATTGAGCGCAATTTGGGTCGCCCTGGATTGATCCAGCTCAAAAAGTCGTCAACTATCGACAACATTGTTTGATATTTATTTCTGTCAATCTATCTTAACAGTCGAATCGGGAACACCAAACGGACAGCAAGGGAGAGCAATGTGGTGATCAACGTCAGAGTTCTGGTGCTTTTTGCAGCGGCCGTGGCTTCTCCCGGCGGCGGGGCTTTGGCCCAGGACGCCGCTAAAGGCGAGCAGGTGTTCAAGCAGTGCATGACCTGTCACCGGATCGGTCCAGACGCCAAAAACCTGGTCGGGCCCGTGCTCACCGGTGTGATCGGCCGGCAGTCGGGCACCGCTCCCGGTTTCTCCTATTCGACGCTCAACAAATCTGCGGGCGAGAACGGACTGGTCTGGAGCGACGACCTCATTATGCAGTACCTCCCGGATCCCAACGCCTTCCTGAAGAAATTCCTTACCGACAAGGGCAAACCTGATCTGGCAACCGGATCGACCAAGATGGCGTTCAAGCTTGCCGACGAGCAGCAGCGTAAGGACGTAATCGCCTACATCAACAAATTCTCCGACAAGAAGTAGTCCGGAAGGACTACCTGCGCCATCGGCGGTAGAGGTCGGCCAAATGCGCCAGCCCTGCCGCCGCAAGGCAGCCGCTGGCCACCATCCAACCACCGCCGGTAAGCGCCGCGCGCATTGCCAGCAGCAGAAACGCACCCGCGCAGAGATTAGGCAACAGGTCGAAGGGCGAGACGCCTCCCCCGAAGCGGCGCCAATACAGCATCAGAGCTGTGCCTTCGACAACGACCAGGATAAGGATCAGATCAACAAGGCGTCCGCTCGCAAACAATTCAGCCATGCCGCAAGATCACATGGCGTTTGCCATCGAGCAACATCTTCCTTGCTTCAAGCAAACGGCGCATTCAGGCGGACGACGGTGAGATTGAGAAATGCCGCGAACGAAACCCACAGCAGATAGGGCAACAGATACAGGCTCGCCGGCCTGGCGAAGCGCCAGAACACGATCATCGGCAGCAGGATCGACGTCCAGAGAAATCCCACTTCGATCAGCGCCCAGTCCGGGTGCCGCAACGCAAAGAACAAGGTACTCCAGAGCACGTTGAAGACTCCATTGAGCGCAAACAGTCCGACCACCCATTCACGCTGCAATCGACCCGGTGCGTTGCGCCACGCATAGACCGCTGACATCGTCGCGAGCGCAAAGATGAGCATCCATGCAGGACCGAACAGCCAGTCCGGCGGTTGCCATGGGGGCTTGCGCAGTTCCTGGTACCAAGGCCCGGTATCCGTCAGCGTGCCGCCGAGCACACCGATGAAGATCGCGACCGCCGCCGCAATAAGGACGGGTCTCCAGATGCTGCGTCGCGCCGGCATCAGGCGGAGGCCAGCCCGGCCATATGGGCAAGATTTTTGAAGAATATCCTGACATGCGCGATCGGCCTGGCGCGCACCAGCTGCTTGTTCATGTAGGCATCCCAGGTCAGCTTCTGGACATCGCGGTCCCTGCAGATGCTGACGAAGCGCTCGCGGCGGCGATCGTTCGAATACCAGTACCATTGCATCACGCCGAGGATCCAGAACACGATACCGTGCATTTTCATAAAGCGCTTTCGCGCGGATCGCAGGGCTTTTGCATTGCCGGTTTCAAGGAACTGATCGACGGCTTCCGCCGACAACCGACCGCCGATCATGGCATAGTAGATCCCCTCACCCGATGCCGGCGCGACGACGCCGGCGGCGTCGCCGGCAAGCAGAACGCTCTGACCGTCATCCCACCGCGGCAATGGATGGAGCGGAATCGGGGCGCCCTCGCGGCGGATCGTCTCGACCGACCCCAATCCCGCCGCGTTTCGCAGGCCGCCCACGGAATTGCGCAGCGAAAAACCCTTGTGCGCGGATCCGGTTCCGACACTGATGGTGTCGCCGTGGGGAAACACCCAGCCATAGAAATCCGGAGAGACCGTACCGCGATAGTAGACGTCGCAGCGGGTACCGTCGAATTTGGCTTCCGGCCGCGGGGCACGAACGATTTCGTGATAGGCAAAAACATAAGGCAAGCGATCGGCGCCGGGCAGACATTGACGCGCGACGGCCGACAAGGCGCCATCCGCACCGATCAGCGCGCGTGCACGAACGGCCTTTTCCGCCATCGTGCCATTCGCCCCGCGTTCCTCGAAGTAAACGATCGTCTTGCCGCAATTGTCGCGCTCGAACCGCTTGAACAGCCCGGTTCGCCGCTTTGCGCCGGCCTCGACGGCGCGTTCTCTCAGCCACTCGTCGAAGACCTCGCGGTCGACCATGCCGACAAAGCCGCCATCGATCGGCATATCGACCTGCTTGTCAGAGGGCGACACCATTCGCGCGGAATTGACCTTGGCTACCAAGAGATCGTCGGGGATATCGAAGTCACGAATCAGTCGCGGCGGAATCGCACCACCGCACGGCTTGATCCGCCCGGCGCGGTCGAGCAGCAAGACGCTCCGTCCCAGACAGGCGAGATCGTGCGCCGCGGTCGCGCCCGACGGACCGCCGCCGACAACCACCACATCGAAAATCTCGGAGATTGCAAGCATTTCACCCTCCTGCGATCGCGACGGCCCGCAGATCGCCTTGTCTCATCGCTTGCCTTGCCGGCGCGCGATGTACCCAAACCGCCATGAACGCGGCAACGACGAACAGGCCGGCTTCGGATGCAAAGACCGCCGAATAAGATAGCGCCGGCGACGACAGCAGATGCGACGCAACATCACTCGCAAGCGTCCCGAGGAATCCGCCGATGCCGAACGCAAACGCCTGCGCGGCGCCCCACAGGCCCATCCGCACGCCTTCACGCTTTTCGCCGCCGGCGCCAACCAGCGCCATCATCGATCCGATCGCCGCCACCGCGTAGGCGCCATTGGTCACGCCGAGCGCGAACACGGTCTCGCGGAGCGGCCATGACGGGCCAACGATGGCCGCCGCCGCCAGGCACAACAAGGCGACCGCGGAAGCGATACATCCGCCGATCGTCCATACCTGGAGATTGCCGCGAGAGCGCGGATAGACCGCTCCAATGAGCGGTACCAGCGCCATTCCGATCAGCGTGCCGCCATGTTGTACGCCAGAGAGCTTTGTGGTCTCGCCCGGCGTGAGGCCGAACACCACGCCGGCGAAGGGCTCGAGTATCAAATCCTGCGCGCTGTAAGCCAGCATGGAGACGAATACGAATATGGCGAACCGCCGGGACCTGGGCTCGGCCCAGACTTCCAAGAAAGCTTCGCGGAAAGTCGACGTCTGCGACATCAGCGGCTTGGCCGGTTCGACGACCGAAATCGCGGCGCCCTCGATGCCCCATACGCCTGCCACCGTGAGCAGCATCGCCACAATAGATACGCCGCCGGAAACAACGATCAACCGCGGCGGCGAAAACGGGTCCAGCATCTGACCGGCAACGCCTGTGGTCACGATGAAACCGGCGATCATCATGACCCAGACGATGGTGGCGGCCGCCGCGCGGCGATTGTCATCGGTCCGTTTGGCGAGCAGCACCAGCAGCGAGGTGCCGGCGGCGCCAACGCCCGCGCCGATCAGGCAGAACGCGAGAACCGCCAGCACGATACCGAACGGCGGCTGCGTCGTCATCCAAGCCGTCGCCACCGATGCCAACAAGCCACCGGTCGCGAGAATCGCCATGCCGCCGATGATCCATGGTGTTCGCCGCGCCCCGAGATCCGAACCGTGCCCCCATGCGGGCCTGAAGACCTGGAGGGCATAGTGAATGGCGACCAGCGCGCCCGGCAGCATTGCCGGCATCGCCAATTCGACCACCATCACGCGGTTCAGCGTCGAAGTGGTGAGAACCACGATTGCGCCGAGCCCGGTTTGCACCAGTCCAAGCCTGACAATACCGAACCATGACAGTGCCGGTTTGCTCATCGCTCACCCTGCCCTGATTGCGGCCAGCGCGAACGCGCTGATCAACATACCCATCACGTAGCAGCTGATGCCGGTCCCGTTGTACCATGGCGCACGCTCGCGCGGGCTCTTTAGGAAATGCGCCATCAGGAAGAACTGCGCCACCAGCAAAGCACCGACGGCAGTCGCGTAAAGCGGTCGATCCCAGCTCAACAACAACGTGGCCACGACAGCTTGCGGTACGGCCATCACCAGACAGGCAAACCGGGCGGCGTTCTCGACACCCAGCAGCACCGGCAGCGAATCGATACCCATCCGCCTGTCGCCTTCGACGGACTTGAAGTCGTTCAGCGTCATGATGCCATGAGCGCCGACACTGTAGAGCAGCGCGATCACGACGATGCGCCAGTCGGGACTGCTCGCGCTCATGACCGCGGCGCCGGTGAACCACGGCAGGCCTTCATAACAGAGCCCGCATGCCGCATTACCCCACCAGCCGTTCTGCTTGAGCCGGATCGGCGGTGCACTGTAGGCCCATGCGAGCACGAGCCCGACGATGGCTGCGACAAAACCCCAGGTGCCGAGCACGGTCGCGAGCGACAACGACAGAACCGTCCAGATCACCGCGATGTACAGGCCCCAGCGGCCAGGAATCCGCCCCGACGGAATAGGCCGGTCCGGCTCATTGATGGCGTCAACGTGGCGGTCATACCAGTCGTTCACGGCCTGGCTGGTGCCGCACACCATCGGTCCGGCCAACAGAACACCGGCAGCGATCAGCGGCCAGCGCTGTCCCGGCGAGACCCCCGATGAAACGATACCGCAACCGAGCGCCCACATCGGCGGAAACCAGGTGATCGGCTTCAACAGCTCCAGCACGACCAGCGGTGACGGAGGATGAGCCACTGCGCTATTCATCTTCGCCCCCCTCGTCCGCCGCGGGCGCGTCGAACCCGAAGCGGCGAAGTTTGACGTAAAGGCTCTGGCGGCTGAGGCCGAGCATTTCGGCCGCGGAAGCCCGGTTGTCGCCGGTCAATTCCAGTGCGGCCTCGATTGACAGTTTTTCGATCACGTCCGTGGTCTCGCGGACCAGATCGCGCAGCGGCACCCGGCCGATCAGCTCTATCAATTGCGCCATCGAGTGCGGCAGTTCGCCCGTCGAGATTGCCGTCGACGACAACCGCTTGTCGACATTCCTGATGGCGAAACCAAAGCTCGGTTTATCCTCGCCTCCGGTGAACGATACTGCCGATACTTCGACGTCGGCAGTCCCGCCCAATTCACCGCGCAACGCGGTCGCGAACAGTTTGATCGAACCGTTCTGACGAAGGTTGGCAAACGCCACGTTAAAATCGACGCCGGCCCGGCCGAGCCAGCGATCGAGCATTTCACCCCTCACCTGCTCGGCCCCTCCGACCTCTGCCATCTCGAGAAATGCCGGGTTCGCCTTAACCACGCGGCCGTCGAATTGCGTGATGACAAGGCCGTCGGGCGCCGCCTCGAAATAGCTGAGCAGCATCGAGGTCGCTTTCAGGGCGCCGTTCGCGGGCGCCGCCGCCGGCGAGGAGAAGCGCGCGAGGAACAGCGACGCATTCTCCTGTCGGAACAGCGAGACCGCGACGCCGCATTCGCGTCGCGCGCCGGCGAGATGGGCGCGCACGCTGTTGTCGCGGCCGGTGGCGCGAACGTCCGCCAGAAGCGTACGGACCGCACCTTCTCCGGCCGAATCGAAATGACCGGGGAAATCCGACTTGAGCAATTTCGGCGCGCTTGAATCGAACAACGCCAGCGCTGCCGGATTGGCGTCGAGTATCGCGTTGCTGCCGGCGTCAATGATCATGACGGGTTCCGACGAGACCTGGAACAAAAGCCGGTAGCGGGTTTCCGCATGACGCAGCCGGACGTAATCCCGCTCCATCGATTGCTGGGCTTCGAGCAGCCGCTGCTGCATCGACGCCAGCGGACGCAGATCGCGGCCCACTACCACGAAGCGATCGTCGCGACCGATATTGACGGCCGAATAGAGCACCGGGATGTCTTCCCCGCCGGCCGAAGGGTGATTGATCTGGCGCCAGGTCGAGGATTTCCGAACCGCGGCGTCGTTCAGCAACTCCGCAACCTTGGTTCGCGTATCCGAGGTCACGACGTCGGCCAGTTTCGATCCCATCCACCGTCCATGGGCATCGAGTTCGAGCGACAGCTCTTCCTTGTTGAAGGCGACGTCGCGGATCAGTCCCTGGCGGTCGACCACGACAGCGACGTCCGCCGCGGCGGCAATCAAATTCGCAGCCGACAGCGCACCGAGATTGCCCAGCGACTCCTTCGGGGATTTGAACACCTGCACCAGGGCAAATATCCTCCAACCAGCGGTCCTCCACTCCAGCGCACTCCCAACCCGGCTTCTTGTTATTGGCGGACGCGTGTCGCACGGAGTTCGACCTCATCTGCTCGCCGCTCCATCTTCCCCGGCAGCTCAGGCTTGCTGCACGGAGAACGAGGGAGGGCTGCATGCGCCGGAACCGCAATTCGCTGTTGCCGGCGCGCGCCTTCGGAATTCGCTGGCGGTCGCCAGATTACCTATCTCGGCATCGCCAGGCCGTGCTTGACGCCCCAGTCGAACCAGTTATCGACCACAGTGCCGGACAGAAGGATTCCGATGCCGCCGGTCAGTGGGCACAGCACCGCGAACCACCACGCCCAGCGATGGATCGATTCCGCCGTGGCGTTGAAGCCCATGGTCCAGCGCCAGAATAATGCCGCGCGCTCCATCGCCGTGCCGCGATCGACAACTTGCTCGATCTCGCGCTCGCCGCCGTAACGGCTCACCGCCAGGATGGTGGCGCCGTGCATGGCGAACAGCAGCGCCGAGCCATACAGGAACGCGATCGAGAGCATGTGGAACGGGTTGTAAAACAGGTTGCCGTGGGTGATGGAGAAGTTATTGGTCCAGTCGAGATGCGGAAAGATCCCGAACGGAACCGCTTCGCTGAAGTGCCCCATCAACAAGGGCCGGATGAAGCCCAGCACCAGATAAAGCCAGATCGCGGCGGCAAACGCCCATGACACATGCGTGCCCATGCCGAGCGCCCTAGCCCGGCGGTAGGTTCGGGTCCACCACAGCAGAATCGATGTCGTCAGCGAGAAACCAGCCATCAGCCACCAACCGCCTTCCTGCAGCGGCGGAATGCTGATTCCGTATTCCGGCTTCGGCGGATCGAGCGAGAGCCAGGGTAATTGCCGGATGAATTCGATCGGGCTCCAATTTACCGACGCCAGCATGTTGAGACCGATGATCTCGATGGCGACGATACCGCATATGATCGACGCGATGCCGGTAAACCCGAGATAGATCGGGCCGACCTGGGCATCGCCGATTTTACCGAGCCAGTAATTGAAGCGGCCTTCCCCGGTACGGACCCACGTCCCGGGTTGCAGGGGAATACCGGGATAGACGCTGCTGCGAACCTGCACCTGCGTAAAGAAGTTTTGATAATTGGCCATGACGGGATTTCTTTCTGATGACCGGGATTAGTTGGAAGACCAGATCGGAAGATTGCGCCACCAGTTCCACCATTCGGACCAGGCATTGCCTTCAGACCACAACGGGCCGCTGATCACGATGCAGACAGCGCTGAAGAACACCGCGGACAGCGCCACGAACAGCCCAAGACGGTGGATACCGATGGTGCCGACCGAATAGCCGATCAAATCGCGGAAGATAGTGTTCTCATGCTCGGGCGATTTCACCGGCTCGCCCCGGTCGGGATTGGTCGATGAAAGGATCAGACCGCCGTGCAACGCCAATGCCAGACACGTCGTGAAGAAGAACGTGATGGCGATCATGTGCGCCGGATTGTAGTGAAAATTGCCGTACTGATAGCCGGTGTTCGACACCCAATCGAGGTGGGTGATGATCCCATAGGGGAAGCCGTAGCTCCAGGAACCCATCAGCACCGGACGAATCACGACCAACGTAAAGTAGGCGAAGATCGCAAAGCCGAATGCGAACGGCACATGATAACCGATACCGAGCTTGCGGCAGATTTCGACCTCGCGCAGCGCCCATGATACGAAGGCGCCCAGCGCGCAGATGGTGACGATTTGCCAGATGCCGCCTTCCTGCAACGGTGCAAAGGACAGACCGTATTTGGCATCGGGCGGATTGACGCTGATCTGCCAGAGATTCCAGGTCGGCCCGAGCGCGGTATTCCAGAGGATCATCGCAATTCCGACCAGAGCGAAGAACGCCGTCGTAATGCCGAAGAACCCAACGTAGAACGGGCCGGCCCAGAAGTCGAACAGGTCGCCTCCGACCAGCGTTCCGCCGCGAACCCGATATTTTCTTTCAAAGCTGAGCATTGCCATCGATCGTTCCTCCGCGTGCGAATCTGAAAATAACCTTCGTTGTCGCCGTCAACATTCGCCGGTTAGCTACCGGAAGCGGACGAGCCCGGCCGCTCTATCCGATCTCGTCCGTTCCGGTACGCAGTACGTCATGCCATCAGGACGGCATGCTTGGTGGTGTGTACGGCAGAGAGATCTCTGACGTTTTCGCCGGCCCCTTGCGGGGACCGTCCAACCAGTTGAACCGGTCGGTCGAGAGCAGGATGAAGTGGATCACGATCGCCAGTCCGAACAGGAACGTGAAGAGCATGACCAACGCACGCCGCGGATCGAATAGAAGCCAAATTCGCCACATGTTTTTTTCTCCGTTATGTCAGGTAAGAGATCGAAACTTGGGCGAGGTGCTGGATGCTATCCAACGCCGTCTTGTAGCCGCCGGGGCCCGGCAACCAGGGACGCCACATCCAGGCGAGGATGTGGGCAACCACCGCGACAGCCATGAAGAGAAAGAAGCTCGTCATGAATATCGTGTGGAATTCCTTGGCTTCGGCTTCGGATAGCCCCGAGATGGAACCGTCCTTCATTTGGTATTCCTCCTGGTAATGGCCTTGCGGCCGTTCGCCGCCCGAGCGTAGGCGACAGCGAATGCCGAATCTGCTTCGATACGGCAGTATCCGCCCGGCACCGCCGGACGAAATCCTGATCACAATCCCATGAACGACGACGTCACGATGGTGCTTGCCCCACTTCGGGCTTCGGCAAAAATTGACTGGCGTTGACCCGATGTCGCTAGAGATGCCTGCTTGCGCCAAGGCGACAGCCGCGTCTCAACCGCCCGGATCAGGCAAAGCAGGTAGCAAAATCCGAATATGAGACGCGACTCGATCGTCTTGCTCTCTGCCATGGATTTTGAGCGAGAGCCTGCGTGGACAACATCGGACATCGACATCACCTCTTCATTGTGAGCTGGCACGTGCAGATACGGAATTACGGGATACAGATTTGCTTCGATCATTCTCATACGGGTTGCCCATCCATCAGTGCTGCCCGAGCTCTGGTGACAAAATCCGTGGTGACGCGATCCTCGCCGGCGCGTCGGGCGCCGCTCTCGGCGGCGTCGCGCAGACGCTTGGCCGCGGAAATTCGCACCAGAACGGGGTGCGCCTCGAGCACCTGGTCGAGCAGCGCTTTGGCCTCGTCACTCCAGATAATTTCCTGATGCAGCCTTGCCGGTGTCGGGTCGACACGGTCCATATCGGCTGCGAGGGGAAGAATGTTGAACAGCGCATCAAACAGCGCGTTGCAGACTTCCTGCACCAGATAAGTCGCGCCGGAATAGCCCATGAAGGGCGTGCCGATATGGCGGCGGATTACCGCTCCTGGAAAGGATGCCGGGATATAAATCGCACGGCCGCCTGCCTCGGCCAGATACATGCGCTCGTTGTAGCTGCCGAACAGGATCAGCGGTGGCGTCGCGCGCATAGCGCTGCGGACCGCGTCATTGTCGGGCTTCACGCCGGCCTTGCGTGCGAAGGAGAACGTGCACGGCAAGCCCATCTCGGTTTCGAGGAAATTCCTGACCCCACGCGCGTACGTCTCGTTAGCGACAATCGCGAAACTTGCTGTGCCGAAGAAGTCCTGCGTCACCGACCGCCAGAGGTCCCATAGCGGCTTTATGGTGGTGTGCTTCTCGCGCTCGATGAACGGCTCCGGATCGATGCCGAGCAGTTCACCGAGCTTGCGCAGGAATTTGGTGGTGCTGTGCAAGCCGATCGGCGCCTGCAGATAGGGTCGCTCCAGCGCCTCGCACAGCATCCGGCCGAACTCGCGGTACATGCAAACATTGACGTCCGCGTTCACCAATTTCGGGATGTCGGCCAGGTGACTGCCGAGCGGGAACACCATATTGACGTCGGCGCCGATGCCCTCGATCAACCGGCGAATCTCGGCAAGATCGCTCGGCATGTTGAAGGTGCCGTAGATCGGACCGATGATATTGACCCGGGGTTTGATCCCATCCGCACGCGGCTTGCGCTCAGGAATCTTCTTCAGCCCGTACTCTTTCCATAGCCAGACAATGGCGCGGTCGGCGCTCTGCCATTGGTCTTCATCGATGGTTCGCGGCAGGAACCTCTTGATATTGGTTCCTTCCGGCGTCACGCCGCCGCCGATCATCTCCGCGATCGATCCGGTGACCACCACCGCCGGAAGATAGGGATCGAGCACGCGATGGGCGCGTTTCATCGCGCCTTCGGTGCCTGTCTGGCCGAGTTCCTCTTCGCCGAGTCCGGTTACGACGATTGGCAGTTCGTGCGGCGGCAAGGCGTCGGTATAATGCAGCACCGAGGTGACCGGCAGATTCTCGCAGCCGACGGGGCCGTCGATGATGACCTGCATACCCTTCACCGCGGTGAAGGCGTAGACCGCTCCCCAGTAGCCGCCCGCGCGATCATGGTCGAGGACGAGCATCAGATCATCTCCTCGGCTTTTCGCTTCTTGGCCTGGGCTTCGATCTGCTTCTTGTATTTCTCCCGGAAGGCCACGTTGTCTTTCGGCGTGTCTTCCCACACCCCGGCGGCATAGCCTTCACCGACGTCGCCGAAGAACTCTTTCATCTCGTCGAAGCGGCCTTGATTGGCGAGCGCGGCGTTGACGACCTGCGCGAGCGAGCCCGCGCCGGCGGCGCCGAACAGCGGTCGCGCCGAGATCAGGTTGGTGAAATACAGTGCCGGGATCGCAAGCTGCTTTGCCTTCTGCACCACCGGCGTAGTGCCGATGGCGAGGTCGGGCTTGAACTCGCCGACAGCAGCGAGGTCCATTTCGAGCGAGGCACGGTATTGGACGCGCGTGCCCTTGGCTTCCAGCCAATGCCGATCAGCGTCGGACCATTGCGTGCGTGGGCAGGCGGTGCCGACATAAGGCACATCGGCGCCGCTTTCGATCAACAGGCGTGCAACCAGCAGCTCGGAGCCTTCGTAACCGGATAGCGTGATGCGGGCATTGATGGGCTTGGCCACCAGCGCTGCCTTGATAAGGGGCAAAAACCGGTTCTTGGCGGCATCGATCTTGTCGCGGCCGACGTTGCAGGCGGTCCCGATCGATTCGAGCCAGGCTTCGGTGCCGTCATGACCGACCGGTGCTGAGCCGACGATTTTTCGGCCGGCAAGATCGAATTGACGGAAACTCGCGGTGTAAAACGGATGGATCGCGGCAGCGACAGAACAATCCAGCGCGGCATAGAGCTCGCGCCACTCCCGCGTCGGGACCACCGGTCCGGCGGCAAGGCCGAGCGGCTCAAGCATCATGCCGATTCCGACGGGATCGGCGGGAAACATTTCGCCGATCAGCGTGACGGTCGGCCGCTCGCTCTTGCCGCCGCGTGGCGCCTGCACCGGCCCCTGCTCGACTTCCTTGCGGGCGTATTCGAGCATCGCCGCCGCCAGCACGTCCTTGGCTTCGGCATGGGTCGGCACGCCAAAACCAGGCACATCGATTCCTATGATCCGTACGCCGTTGATTTCGTCGGGCAGCAGGTCCAGCGGCACGCCGGACGCCGTCGGCACGCAGAGATTGGTGATGATGATGGTGTCGTAGAGAGCGGGGTCCGCCAGCTTGAATACGGCCTCGCGGATATCCTCGAACAGTTTTCCGGTAACCAGCGTTTCGGAGTTGAACGGCACGTAGCCGACCGTCCGCCTGGCGCCGTAAAAATGCGAGGTAAAGGTCAGGCCATACACGCAGCAGGCGGACCCCGACAGAATGGTCGCGGTGCGGCGCATGCGCAGACCGACGCGCAGCGAGCCGAAGGCCGGACACATGCTTTGCGGCTGGTCGTGCGGGCCTTTGGGATAGTCTGCGGCATAGCGGTCGAGAATGTCGCTCTTGCCCGCGGCGCCGGCCGCCGCTTTCAATTCAGCCGCGCCCGCGTGGCAGCCGAGGCCGTCGGTTTTCGTCGCCGCGGCATTGATTGCAGGAGCAACGACGGGGGCATCCGTCGCCACCGCATCAATGCCGACATCCACCTCAACGGGCTCGCTCACGACAGACTGGGCTATCGCGCCAGCGTATCGAGGCAGGATGACGTTCATGTCGGGCTCCGCATCATGCCGGCTCTCACGCAGCGTCGTAGACGACTTCGAGGGACGGTTTGTCGATCACGGACTTGCCGCACATGTCCTCCATGGTGGCGGGGTCGAGCACCACGCCACGTCCGACCACCTCTCCCTTGAACAGGCCGAGCAGGCCATCCTGGGTCAGCGGCGTCGGGCGAACCGGCGGCGCCAGACCGACATTCTTCGCCAGTTCCTCGAACAGCGACGACCACTGCCCCCCGGGCAGGCCGATGATCTCGTAATTTGCGCTTTTCTTGCGGATGTCGTCGTCGGCCGGAATCGCCGCCAACACGGGAATACCGACGGACTGCGCGAACGCCGCCGCCTCGCCGGTGCCGTCATCCTTGTTGATGACCATGCCGGCGACGCCGACATTGCCGCCGAGTTTCCGGAAATATTCCACCGCCGAACAGACATTGTTGGCGACGTACAGCGACTGCAGGTCGTTCGATCCGACCACGATGACTTTCTGGCACATGTCGCGGGCGATCGGCAGGCCGAAGCCGCCGCAGACCACGTCGCCCAGAAAGTCGAGCAGCACGTAGTCGAAACCCCATTCGTGGAAACCGAGCTTTTCCAGGAGCTCGAAACCGTGGATGATGCCGCGCCCGCCGCAGCCGCGGCCTACCTCCGGCCCGCCCAGCTCCATGGCAAAGACGCCGTCGCGCTTGAAGCAGACGTCGCCGATCTTCACTTCTTCGCCGGCGAGTTTTTTCTTGGACGAAGTTTCGATGATGGTCGGACAGGCGCGTCCGCCGAACAGCAGCGAGGTGGTGTCGCTCTTCGGATCGCAGCCGATCAGCAGCACCTTTTTGCCCTGCTGCGCCATCATGTAGGACAGGTTGGCGAGCGTGAAACTCTTGCCGATGCCGCCCTTGCCATAGATGGCGATGATCTGGGTTTCCTTGGTGACGGCCGTCGTCACCGGCGCGTCCGGCTCTATCGCCGCTTCCGCCCGCAAGGCGTCCTTCATGCTGATTTGGGGCACAACGTTCATGAGGGCGAACTCCAGTTCAGAACCATTTTGAGGCAGGCGGGATCCTCGAACGCGATGCGGTAGGCATCGGGTGCGTCCCTGGCGTCGTGGTGATGGGTGATCAGGCCGTCGAGCGACAGCCGTCCCGATTCGATCAGCGCCTTGGTCGCGACAAGATCGGGCTGCTGCCATTCGGCGGCAACGCGAATGCGCGCCTCCCGCATGAACGCGGGCGGAAATGCAAAGGACATCCGTTCGCTGTAGAATCCGGCCAGCACGATCTCGCCGCCGGGCGCGATGTGGCCGATCAATGAATCCAGCAGGCCCGCATCGCCACTGACGTCGTAAATGCTTTTGTAGTCGCGGCGGGAATCGTGCTCGGGATCGATCACGCCATATCCGACCGCGCCGCCGACCCGGGCCGGATTTTTCTCCCACACCATCGGCGGTTCGTTGCGGACCGCGATCGAAATGCGCGCCAGTAACCGACCGAGCACGCCGTGGCCGACAATGCAGTCCGGCGCGGCGGCACCGCGCGCGGCGATGGCGTGATAGGCCGTCGCCGCCAATGCCAGCAGGATTCCGCGATCGCCGAGGTTCTGATCGAGCGGCACCACGCGTTTGGCCGGCACCACCAGCCGCGACGCCGAGGCGCCGAACAGGCCGCGCACCTCGCCGAAACATTTCGCACCGGGCACGAATACGCGCTGGCCCGGGCGGAGGCCGGTGGCCGATCCCGCTTCCGCCACCCGTCCCACCGATTCGTAACCGGGCACGAGCGGATATCCCATCCCTGGGAATGGAGGCATTCGTCCCGACCACAGCAGGCGCTCGGTGCCTGTGCTCACGCCGCTCCAGTCGACATCAATAACGACGTCCTCGGGAGTCGGAGGAGTCAAAGCAAGCCGATGGAGCTCAACTTGCTCCGGCTGCTTCAGTACCACCGCGATGGTTTCCATCGCCCACTCCGATCTTCGAGCCGCAAAGGCTGGCCCCACGCATGTCATGCTAACCTGACATCTTTGACTGTCAAGTTAGATTAACAGATTTCTTAGACCCGGCGGGCGGTAATCACGCTGGCGAGCATCGGGATCGCGGCCGGCCGCAGTGCGACATCGGCGAAGCCAGCGTCGGTGAGCATCTCCCGCAGCCGCTCAAAAGTTCGCGGCCGTCCGCTGCCCATCGCCAGCAGGTAAAACGCAAAATAGGCGTCTCCGATCGGTTCGGCGCCGCGAACACCGGAGATCGGCTCGGCGATCAAAAGCGTGCCATTCCCCGGCAACGCGCGGTGCACCGCGCGCAGCAGGGTCATCACGCCGGCGTCGTCATGGTCGTGGATAACCCGCACCAAGGAAGCGATATCGGCGCCCTCGGGCAGGCGGTTGGAGAGAAAGCTGCCGCCGATCGCTACCGCGCGCGAAGATATCCCCGCCGCGCGGAACCGTTCGCTGGCCTTGTCGGCGACAGCCGGCAGATCGAACAGCACGCAACGCAGTTTCGAATTTCGGGCTGCGACATCGGCGATGAATGAACCGTCACCGCCGCCGATATCGAGCAGGCAGCGATGCTTACGGAAGGAATAGGCCGACAGCACCTGCTGGGCGATCATCGGCTGCGAAGCAGCCATCAGCCCGGTGTACGGCGCGATCGCCTCGTGAGAGAGGTCAGCCGGCTTGCCGTTGCCCGCATACGGCCAATATTTCGCGAGTTGCCCTGCGCCGGCCTCGCCGCGCAGCCGGGCAACCGGATCCGTCAGATCGCCATAGAGCATCGCATGATGCTCGATCATTCCGATGACGCCGGGATTGCCGAGCAGCGCCGCGCCGAGTGGGCCGAGACCATATCGGCCGGCACTGCGGCGCTGGACCAATTTGAGGGAAACCGCCGCATCCAGCAGCAGTACGGTCGCATCCGCCTCGAGCGGCAGCCGCGATGAAAGTTCCGCCGCGCTTAGCGGTCCATCCGCCAAATGATCGAATAATTTCAAGCGAACGCAGGCCAGCAGAATCTGCGAGTAGACAAAGCCGGCGCAAAGATCGAACAATGCGCTCGCCCGCCGCCGCGCGATCGGCCGTGTCAGGGCAAAGGTGCCTGCAAATCGCTGGAAACCTGGGTTGGCGAGAATCGAATCGCGTAGCCTCAGAAACCTGTCGTGCCACGACAGCCGAGATGGCGCGTGCGCGGGCGGCGCGGGTCGATCGACATTCAGGCTCCGCTCCGCGTCGGGCTTCTCATGAGCCGGCCCGCGATGCGCGACCGTGGCCATAAGAGCTACGCCGCGAACTGCGCGAGCTTTGCCGGCACCAGGCGCTTGGCCTCCGAGAGCATCAGCGCGCGCAACTCCGCGCCATTGGGACATGGCGGCATCGCGTCGATCGCGCCTCGCACCAGTTCATGCAACCGGAACAATGCACCGTCCATGCCGAGTTCGATCACAGCGCTCGGACGTCCCAGCGCGAGATCGCGTCCAACCGGCTTGCCGATCTCTTCCTCATCCGATGCGGCGTCGCGGATGTCGTCGGCAACCTGATAGGCCTCGCCGAGCTTCTCGCCGACCATCCGCCACGGCTCGGCGTCGGCGCCTGCCGATGCCGCACCCGCCACCGTCGCCGCGGCGAACAGCGCGCCGGTCTTGGCGCGGTGGTAGTGCGCCAGATCGATCTGCGATTCGCATTCCCAGGCCTGCCCCGCGACAATGCCCGAGGGTACGCCGACCGAGCGTGCCACCGTCAGCGTCAATGTGGCCAGCCGCTCCGGCGCGCATTGAATCCGCGCCAGCGTCTGGAACGCCAGCACGATCAAGGCGTCGCCGGCCAGGACCGCGAGCGGTTCGCCGAACGCCTTATGCACCGAGGGACGGCCGCGGCGGGTATCGGCCGCATCGAAACAGGGCAGATCGTCATGCACGAGCGAGGCGCAATGCAGCAATTCCAAAGCTGCACCCGCGGCTTCGGTCGCGGCCGGGTGGTCTTCACCGCAGGCGGCAGCAACGCTGTGACAAAGCCGCGGACGAACCCGGGCTCCCCTCGGAAAAACCGCGTAGCGCATCGCGGCGGCGAGCCGCGGTGGACAGCCCGGCACTTCGGCCAACGCGATGGCTTCGTTCAGGGCCCGCTCGATCCGGCTGGTGACGTCCATCGGTGGCTCCTGCTGATTCCAATTGTCAATTTGACTTGTCGCAAAGAGTGTAAATAAATATGGACACATGTCAACCGACAACGCAAAGCCGGCGTGAATCATGCCCAGAGACCGTGTTGTCATCGTCGGTGCAGGCGTCGCGGGATTGGTTTCCGCCTTCGCACTCGCAGCACGGGGCCTCGACGTCACCGTTCTCGAACGCAGCGGAGCGCCCGGCGGCAAGATGCGGCAAATCGGAATCGGGGAATCGCAGATCGACAGCGGACCGACCGTCTTCACCATGCGCTGGGTGTTCGACGAACTGTTTGCTGACTCCGGCAGGAACTTCTCCGACCATGTGCGGTTGCGCCCGCTCGACATATTGGCTCGTCACGCCTGGGACGAGCGCAGCCGGCTGGATCTATTCGCCGATGAAGCGCGCTCGGTCGAGGCGATCGGCGATTTCGCCGGAGCCGCCGAAGCCGCGCGCTACCGCGCCTTCTGCCGCGACACGCGGCGCATCTACGATATTCTCGAAAAACCGTTCCTTCGTGCGCCGCAGCCCAGCATGGCCGGCCTGATCGGCGCCAACGGCTTTCGCGGCCTCATGCAGCTGCCGCAAATCAAGCCGTTCTCGTCGATGTGGTCGGCGCTGTCGCAGTATTTCCATGATCCGAGGCTGCGCCAGCTGTTCGGGCGCTATGCCACCTATTGCGGCTCCTCGCCGTTCAAGGCGCCGGCGACCTTGATGCTGGTCGCGCATGTCGAACGCGAAGGCGTCTGGAGCATCGAGGGTGGCATGCACGGCCTGGCGCGGGCGCTGGCCGATGCCGCAACATCCCTCGGCGCCACGATCAGCTATGATCAGGAAGTGAGCGAGGTTCTGACCGCCCACGGGCACGCCAGTGGGGTCAGGCTTGCAAGCGGCGAACGCATTGCGGCCGATGCCGTGATCATCAACGCGGATGTGGGGGCAGTCGCGAGCGGGTTGTTCGGCGTCAGCGCCCGTCGCGCCGCCGCTGCGATCCCTCCCCGCGCGCGATCGTTGTCGGCAATGACCTGGAGCATGGTCGCAAACGCGGCTGGCTTTCCCTTGAGCCGACACAACGTATTCTTCTCGCGCGATTATGCGGCCGAGTTCGACGACATCTTCAATCGCGATGCGCCGCCGCAGGAACCGACCGTCTACGTCTGCGCTCAGGATCGCGGCGAGGGCCATGCCAACGCCACCGATGCGGAAAAGCTGCTGATTCTGGTCAACGCACCTGCCAATGGCGACCGTCATTCCTACGATGCAGCGGAGGTGGAACAATGCGCACAACGGACATTTGGCGTGCTGGAGCGATGCGGCCTTCAGATCCGGCGGCAACCGGATGCGACGCGGATCACGACACCGGCGGACTTCAACCGGCTTTTCCCGGCGACGGGCGGCGCGTTGTACGGCCGCAGCTCGCATGGATGGACAGCCTCGTTTCAGCGGCCGGGAGCGCGAACCAAAATTCCGGGCCTCTACCTGGCGGGCGGCAGCACGCATCCGGGACCTGGCGTGCCGATGGCGGCGCTGTCGGGACGCTCGGCGGCGGCGAGCCTGTTGGCGGATTGGGGTTCGATCAGCCAGTCGCCAAAAACGGCTATGCCTGGTGGTATGTCGACGCGCTAAGCGACGACGGCGAAAGCGGCATCACTATCATCGCCTTTATCGGCAGCGTGTTCTCGCCCTACTACGCGTTCGCGCGGCGCAAGGGCCCGGCCGATCCGCTCAACCATTGCGCCATCAACGTCGCGGTCTACCGCAAGGGCGCCAATCGCTGGGCGATGACCGAACGGCCGCGTAGCGCCGTCAGCCGCGCCGCCGACAGTTTCGTGGTCGGTCCCAGCTCCCTTTCCTGGGATGGAACGTCGCTGACCATCCGCATCGACGAAATCGCCGTGCCGATTCCCGGCCGCATCCGCGGCACAGTGCGGATCGTTCCAACCGCGATCACGCGGCAGGCGTTCACGCTCAACGAATTCTTCGATCACCAGTGGTGGCCGATCGCGCCCTGCGCGCGGGTTCAGGTGGCGCTCGATCATCCGCATTTGCGCTGGCAGGGCGACGGTTACTTCGACATGAACCGGGGCGGCGCACCGCTCGAACAAGGTTTTGTCGATTGGCAGTGGGCGCGGGGCGCCACCCGAGACGGCGCCGTCATCCTCTATGAAGCGCTGCGCCGCGACGGCAGCCTCGCCGATCTGGCGATGGCGTTCGATCCCGACGGCCGCATGCAGACCTTCGAACCTCCGCCACCGGCAGAGCTGAAACGCACGGGCTGGCGAATAGGACGCAGCATTCGCAGCGAGGACACAGCACGCGTCGTCAAAACCCTTGAAGACGCGCCGTTCTATGCGCGCTCGGTGGTGTCGGCAAAATTGTTGGGTGAGCCCGTGACCTTGATGCACGAGAGCCTGTCGCTCGACCGCTTCGCGATGCCGGTGGTGCAGGCGATGCTGCCGTTCCGAATGCCCCGGGCGCGACGCTGACCATTACGCCGCGGGATTTTGTTCCCTGGCCCGTTCCGCCTCTTTCTTGCGGTCAAGCCGCCGGCCGACCAGTTCGAGCACCCCCCAGGCCATGACGAACATCGCCACGACAAAGAATTCGATAAAACCCAGGTAGCCGTCCATGATCGCATCCTTTCAGACCTTGCACGAACAGTTAGCGATTCAAAAGGCGAACGGTTTCAGCTTAAGCCTAGGCCCAACTCACTAGCGGCGGCATCGAACTGAGGATGGTCTCGATGTTGCCGCCGGTCTGCAGCCCGAACATGGTGCCGCGGTCGTAAAGCAGGTTGAACTCGACATAGAGCCCGCGGCAGGCAAGCTGTTGTGCCCGCTCCCCGTCGGTCCAGGGCTCCATCATCCTTCGCCGCACGATACGCGGGTAGACATCGAGCAGTGCGAGCCCGACATCCCTGGTGAACGCGAAGTCGCGCTCGAAGTCACCGGTATTGAGATGGTCGTAGAAGATACCGCCGACGCCGCGGGCCTGGCCGCGATGCGGCAGGAAGAAATAGGTATCAGCCCACGGTTTGAACTTGTCGTAATAGCCGGGATCGTGCGCGTCGCAGGCGCGCTTCATGACGGCGTGAAAACTCACCGCATCCGGCGCATCTTGCCGGCGTTGTTCGGCAAGCATGGGTGTCAGGTCCGCGCCGCCTCCGAACCATCCCTTCGCGGTCGACAGAAAGCGCGTATTCATGTGCACGGTCGGCACGCGCGGACTGCGCGGATGCATGATCAGGCTGATGCTGGTGGAAACGTAGTCGAGCTGCAGGCCGTCCCCCGGCAGCGTTTTGGCTATCTCCGGCGTCAGCCTGCCATTGGCCGACGAAGTGTGGATGCCGATCTTCTCGAACAGCCGGCCGCCGCTGAGAAACCCCCCGGTACCGCCGCCGCTGCCGGTAGCCCGCGTCCACGGCTTGTAGGTAAACACGGCCGGCGTATCCGGAAACAGGTCCGCCGGGGCCTCGCGCTCCAGCGCTTCGACTTCGGCGCAAATCCGGTCGCGCAGCGACTCGAACCAGAGCTTTGCCTGCGCGCGCTGCCGTTCGGCGAGGCCGATATTGCTGTCGCTGATGGTGCCGGCGTCCGACATCGCCGGGCTTCACCGGTATGAACCGCTGCGCTGCAACTGATCGCGCCGCTCCAGTCGCGCGAACAGATCGATCACCCAGACCACGCGCTCTTCGATTGGTTTTGCCCTGACCTTCGTTTCGCGTTGCCGCACCGGCGATGCCGCGACCGCTTCGACCAGAAACCGGGTTTCGGCGATCTGACCGCTTGCCGCCGCGCCTTTTGCCGGCGTCCATTCCGTTTCCAATAAGGCCAGCATTCGCGCCAGCACCTTGAGCTTGCGATCGGTCGAAACCACCGCGCGCCGTGAAACCGAGTCGAGGCCGCTACGCTCAAGCTCGCGGCCGATTTCGGCATAGAGCGCCCGCGCTGCGTATATGCCGGGACGACAGGACAGCGGCAGATTGGCGATGCCGAGCGTCGCGCGGTCATACAGGGCATCTGCGGCATCCAGCAGCCGCTGCACAATCGCGGCGATCTCAGGCGTGAAGACCGGTTCCGCGAGCCATTTTTCGGGGTCGATGCCGCCATCCCGCAGCCAGGCCAGCGGCAAATACAGCTGCCCGGCGCGCGCGTCTTCGCCGACGTCGCGGACGATGTTGGTCAACTGCATGGCAACACCGAGATCGCAGGCCCGGGCGACGATTTCCGGCGTGCGCTGCCCCATCACCAGCGTCATCATCGCGCCTACCGCACCGGCAACGCGAGCGGCATAGGCATAGAGGTCCGACAGGGTTTCATAGCGGCGACCTTCGGCATCCCAGGCCAGCCCCTCGAGCAGCGCTTCCGGCAATTCGCGGGGAATCGAGAAGCGCGCAACCACATCGGCAAATGCGCGATCAGCGGCTAGATTCGCAGGCTGCCCTCGATAGGCGCAATCGAGCCGATCCTTCAATCGCTCCACCGCAGCAGCGCGGTTGCTGCCGAGGTCGACGGCGTCGTCCGCCAACCGGCAAAAAGCATAGAGCGCGATCGCAGGATCGCTGACCCGCCTCGGTAGGACCTTGGATGCAGCATGGAAGGTGCGCGATCCGCCTTTCAGCAAGGCGTAACAGGCGGCCATGTCGGCTGGATCGAGTCGGTTGGTCATGCAGTCACCGGATCTGTTCGCGTCAGGCTTTGGGCATCGAGGACGAGTGAATCGAGAACGCGGGCGGACGAGAGCACGCCGGGCAAGCCCGCGCCGGGATGGGTACCGGCGCCGACGAGATAAAGCTGGTCGATATCTTCGCTGCGATTGTGCGGACGAAACCATGCGCTTTGGGTCAGCACCGGCTCCAGCCCGAAGGCGGCGCCGCGGAACGACGACAGGCGGTCCTGAAAATCCTGCGGCGTCAGCATCCGCGAGCTTGCGATCTGATTCTCCAGGCCGGGCAGCAGCGTGCTGCCGAGTTCGCGAGCGATAGCCTGGCGGTATTTTTCGGCCGCGACGCTCCAGTCCGTACCGCTTTGCAGATGCGGTACCGGCGACAGCACATAGAACGCGTCGCAACCTTCCGGCGCCAGCGAAGGGTCGGTGGCGGTCGGACGATGCAGATAGAGGCTGAAATCTTCGGCAAGCACCTTTCGTTCGAAAATGTCGGTCAGCAATTCCCGGTAGCGCGGCCCGAGCAGGATGGTGTGGTGTGGTACCTCGGGGTATTGCCGGCGCGTGCCGAAATACCAGACGAACAGGCCCATCGAATAGCGCGCCCGCTCGATGCGCTTATCGGTCCATCGCGCGCGCGCCGCGGCCGGCACCAGATGACGATAGGTCCATGCCGAATCGGCGTTCGACACCACGACATCGGCAGCGATCGTTTCGCCGGAGGCGAGCCGGACCCCGGATGCCGTGCCGTCCCGGACCACGATCTCGCGGACCTCCTCGTTGCAGCGCAGCCTGCCGCCCTGCCCTTCGATCAGCCCTATTAGCCCCTCCACCAGCCGTCCGGTGCCGCCCATTGCGAAATGCACGCCCCAGCGCCGCTCGAGAAATGCGATCAGGCAATAGATCGAGCTTGCGGTAAAAGGATTGCCGCCGATCAGGAGCGGATGGAAGCTGAATACGGTGCGCAACCGCTCGTCGCGGAAGAATTTCGACACCAGGCTGTAGACGCTGCGATAGCTCGACAGCCGCAGCATCTCGGGCGCGATCCTCGCCATATCGGTCCATTTGCTGAATGGCACGTCGCCGAGTTGCTCGAAACCGACCTTGAAGATCGCCTCGCTCGCTTTCATGTAGGCGTCGTAACCGCCGACGTCGCCGGGCGAGAACCGCGCGATTTCCGCATGCATCGCGTCGGCATCGCCGGAGTAATCGAAATGCGAGCCGTCCTGAAAGCGAATTCGGTAGAAAGGCGAAACCGGAACCAGCGTGACGTCGTCGGACATTTTTCGTCCGCACAGTTTCCACAATTCCTCGAACAAAAACGGCGCGGTGACGATGGTCGGGCCGGCGTCGAACGTAAAACCGTCCTGCTTGTAGACGTAAGCGCGGCCGCCCGGCGCATCGAGCTTTTCCAGCACCGTCACCCGATAACCCTTGGCGCCGAGCCGGACCGCGGCCGCCAATCCGCCAAACCCGCTGCCGATCACCACCGCATGCGGTCGGCTATCGGGCGGGATCGGCGCTGTTGTTCGGGCAGTGGTATCCAGCATGGGTCGCACTGTAACTATTTATTGACAGTTGCCTAGCCTCTCTGTGTAAAATCAGATTTACAGCGCCGGCGCGTTTTCGCCGGCCGCCCGCGCCTGCGCCGCGTATCTCAGGACGAGATCCGCGATCAGTTGTGGCTGTTCTTCGTGTGCGAGGTGCCCGAGGCCGGGCAAGCGTTCGATCACACCGTGCGAAACAATCTCGCGAACCTGCCGCGCGACATCGGGCGAGATCGACCGATCGTTGGCGGCGGCGACAAGCAACAGCGCCGTGCCCAGCCGCGGCAGATCGTGCAGAAGGGGTTCGAGTCGCCAATTCGCCATCATGCGCAGCGCCGCCGCGACGTGCGCGGGGCTGCGCACCAAGCGGCGGTACAGCGCGATACCCTGTGGATCGATCACCGATCCGGTATTTTGAATTAGCCGCTCGACTGCGCCCGCGCTGGAAGCCTGCCAGGCGAAGACGCGCGGAACCAGCGGATTCATGACCATCAGCTTCGCCAGCGGCGAGAACAGATGGTTGGCTACGCCGCCGAACGGCATGAAGGCGCCGTTGAGGCTGACCAGCAGCCGCGGCGCGATTTTTCCGTCGAGGCACATCCGCGCGGCAATCGCGGCACCCGCTGAATGGCCGACCACGATCGCGGGTTTCACATCCAGCGTACGCAGCAGCTGGCTGACATCCGATGCCATGCCCGGCAATGACAGCCGATGCGCCGAAGGCGACCGCGTGAAGCCGTGCCCGGGCAGATCCGGTGCGATGACGGCAAAGTGTCGCGCGAGTAACGGCGCCAGCCCGCGCCATGAATGGGTCGCCGCACCGGTGCCATGCAGAAGCAACAATTGCGGCCCCTCGCCCATCCGCTGCACATGCCAGCGAAATCCCGCGGCATCGACGAACAAGCTGGCTTCCCTGTTGGGCCAGTCCGCGCCATCGCTGCTCCAGACGAGATCGGACATTGGCGTACGCTTCAAGCAGGCGAAGTGGCCGCCGCGCGGGCAAGAAACGCATCGTAAGCCCTGATGAAATCGGCTTTGGCTTCGAAGTGCGGCATTGCGCCGGTCGGAAATTGCTGAAGCGTCCAGTTGGCGCGACCCTTCACCAGCGCTTCGTTGGTATAGTCGACGAAATCGCCGCGATCGCCGTGCGTCATCCACACCGGCAAGGTCAGCGAGTGATAAAGGCGGGTGATATCTTCGCTGAACAAATATCCGGAGACGAAATAATACGGCGCATGCCGGGCGCCGGGCTGATGCGTGGTCAAGTAGTCGTAGTCGGCAAGCCCCTGGTCGAAATCTTCCGAGCCCCATGTCTTCTTGAGGAAATAGCCGATTCCGGCGCGGCTGGTCAGCAGGCGAAAGAAGCCCTCGCTCCACAGAGGGAATTCGAACAGCGCATGCAGCCATGGCTTCGCCCTGGTTCCGTCGCGCCATTTGGTGCTGGCGTCGCGGCTGCGAAAACCGGTCGGGCTAACCAGCGCCACGCAGCGAAATGCCAACGGCAGTTCGGTGACGGCGCGCGCCAAAAACTCCGACGACAGCGACAGCGACAGCGCGTCGATCGGACGGCCGCCATGGACGTCCTGGATTTCCCGCACGGCGATCAGAATCGCATCGGTCATCATACGCACGCTGTACTCGCGCTTTCCCCGTTCGGAATGGCCGAAGCCGGGCAGCTCAAGCGCGTAAACCGTTCGGCTCTGGCGGTAATGCTCGTAGAGCGGCTTGATTTCGTAAGCGGAGCCGGCCGCATTGATGCTGTGGACAAGCAACAGCGGCGGAAGTCCGGCGGCGGTATCGGGACCCGCGGAATAATAAGTCAGCCGGCCGACCGGGCTGGCGATCTCATGACGCTGGCCGGACACCGGGGCCGGCAGATCCTCCGCGCCCGAAAACGCGCTTGGACGAACGGACACTGCGGCTTCGGCCATCGCGAAATCCTTTTTCAAACCCTACGCATCCCGCCGTGGCCAAGACCGTGCCGGCAGTGTATCAGAACCGACAACGATCCTTGTCGATATCAGATGGAAATCTCGCTTGACACACAATACGGCCATCAAACCCTTCCTTGAAGTGCTTTCGGGCCGCCGCCAGGACGTGCCGCCGCTCTGGATGATGCGCCAGGCCGGCCGCTATCTGCCGGAATACCGCGAAGTTCGCGCCAAAGCCGGCGGCTTTCTGGATTTGTGCTTCAATCCGGATTTCGCGGCGGAAGTGACGCTGCAGCCGATCCGTCGGTTCGCATTCGACGCCGCGATCATTTTTTCCGATATTCTCGTCATTCCCTATGCGCTGGGACGCTCGGTGCGCTTCGAGGCCGGGGAAGGACCGCGGCTCGATCCGCTGGATTCACCCGACAAGGTCGGCACGCTGGCGGCGCGAGCCGACTTTGCGAAACTCGAACCGGTATACGAAGCGCTGCGCCGGGTGCGGCGTGAACTCGATCCGAAAATCGCGCTGATCGGCTTTTGCGGCGCGCCGTGGACGGTCGCCACTTACATGGTCGCCGGGCACGGCACGCCGGATCAGGCGCCGGCGCGGATGATGGCCTATCGCCACCCCGAAGCGTTTGCGAAAATCATCGACACCATTGTCGAGAATTCAATCACCTATCTGCTTGGGCAACTCGCCGCCGGCGCCGATGTGCTGCAAATTTTCGACACCTGGGCCGGCGTGTTGCCGCCGCGCGAATTCCAGCGCTGGTCGGTTGAGCCGACAAAGCGCATCGTCGCGGGCGTGCGCGCCAAAGTGCCCGGCGCGAAGACCATCGGATTTCCGCGGGGGGCCGGCGCTCTGCTGCCGGGATATGTCGGGGTAACCGGCGTCGACGCCGTCAGCATCGACTGGGCGGCCGAGCCGTCGCTGATCCGTGAGAGGGTGCAAACTCTCGTCGCGGTGCAGGGCAATCTCGATCCACTGGTGCTGATCGCGGGCGGCGATGCACTCGATCGTTCTATCGACGACGTGCTGGCGAACTATGCGCAGGGCCGCCTGATCTTCAATCTCGGCCACGGCATCCAGCCGGAAACCCCGATCGCCCATGTCGAGCAGATGGTGAAGCGGGTGCGGGCGTACAAGGCCTGACTAGCGCGCACTCGCCAGCACGGCCTTCGACAGTGTCCTGGCGTCGGCATGCGGCAGCGGCAGATAACGCGCGCCCATTTCCTTTGCGAATGTTTCCGCCGCGGCTCCCGGACGCGGCGAGGTGTCGACCAGCACCGAGGTTACGCCGGCGGCACGAAATTGCCGCGCCGCGCCGATCGCATCCTGCTCGGCACGCGGACGTCCTTGCCCGCCGTCGCGGGCGATATTGGCGCGGCCATCGGTGAGCACGATAACCGTCGGCGTCTGTCCCTTGCGCCGAATGAGATCGGCCAGCGCAAATGCTGCGTCGAGACCGGCCGCGAGCGGCGTGCCGCCGCCGCCCGGCAACGCGGCAAGACAGCGCTTGGCCCTGGCCAGCGAACGCGTCGGCGGCAACAACAACTCCGCGACAGCGCCGCGAAACGAGATCAGCGCCACCTGATCGCGCCTGATGTAGCAATCGGCCAGCAGCAATTCGACCGCGCCTTTGGCTTCCGCCAGCCGGTGCAAGGCGGCCGAGCCGGACGCATCGACCACGAAAATCGTCGTCGTCTCGGAGCGCTGCTTGAATCGCGCAATGCGAAAATCGTCCTTGCGAATGAGAATTCGGGGTTGCGCCGAGTTTCCGCTGGTGAGGACCGCTTCCCGCCGCCGCAGCGGTTGCCATGGCGCCGCCGCGCGCAAAGTTTCGATCAGGTTCAATTTGGCGCCGCCGCCCACATCGCCGCGCAACGCACCCGTGGGGCGGCCGCGCTTGTTGGATTTTTGCAGCGCGCCGGCCTTGCCGGATGAACGCGCGCGCGCTCGGCCCGACGACGCGCGCAATGCCGCCAGCACATCGGGCGGCAGCGCGGCCTCGACCGCAGCGAGAATGACTTCGTCCAGCGTCCGATCGACATCGGGCTTATCGATGTCACGGCTGTCGTTATCGTTGTCGCTATCGTCATCCGGCGGCGTTTCCGCCGTCTCTTCGGGCTGCTGCTCCATCTGCGGAAACACCACGGCCCGCGGCGCCAACACCAGACGCGCGGCGAGCGCAACGTCGTCCTGCTCGAGCTCATCACGTCCAGCCAGCGCCGCACTGGCGCAGGCCACGCGCAGCGCAAGTAGCGGCGCGCGCAGCGAGACGATCCCAAGTGCACCGGCCGCGCCGCACAGCGCGTCGATCTGTTCCCTGTTCGGCTTGAGCGACTTCAAACGCCCGCGCGCCGCACCGATCCGACTTTCGTCCATCACGAATTCATCGGCGTCGCGGGATGAGATCTCGTTCAGGTCAAGCTGAAAGGCCAGCCGGTCGCGCAGCGCGGCCGGCGCCAATTCGTCGTCGAGTCCCTCATCCAGCGCGACCACGCCGAACCGCGCCGGCAATCGCAACGAAAGCCCGTCGCGCTCGACAATGATTTCTCTAGCGTCCATCGCGGATGTGACGTGCACCGCCGCCGCGGACGACAGCCTTTCGGCCATTGCCACCAAGAGTACGCCGCCATCCGCCTCCGCAAGCAAGCCGCGTTCGGCGACGGGCCGCCCCGCCAGCAGGGTCGCATTCAGATCGAGCCCACCAAGCAGGCGGCCATCGGCAATATGCAGCGGCAGATGTTTCAGCGGCTGCGACGGGGGAAGCACCGCGCGCAGTATCGCGAGCCAGCGATCCCGCACCGGACCGGCGCGCGATCTCAGCAACACCCCGCCGGCGCCGGCCGGATCGACCGCGAACAATTGCGCCGCGGTGACCGCATCCGACCAGGCGAGCGCGGCGTTCATCCGAACAACTCGGCGATGGCGCGATCGACGCGCACGCTGGAACCGGCGTCGTCGAGCGGATTGCGGCGCAGGCGATGACGCAAGGCCGGCGGCGCGATCCGGCGCAGATGTTCGTCGGTGACGGACTTGGCGCCCTCGAGTGCGGCCAATGCGCGAGCCGCGCGCATCAGCGTCAATTCGCCGCGCAGCCCATCGGTGCCGAGCGCCATGCAGAGCTTTGCCGCGCGCTCCAGCGCCGCGTCGGATACGACGACCGACGCAAGTCGGTCACGCGCCGCCGTGACGCTCTTGCGCAGTTTTGTCTCTTGTTTGGCCCACGCGGCAACAAAAGCTTCGTTGTCGTTCTCGAAATCGTCGCGACGGCGCACCACTTCGATGCGGCTCGGCAGATCATCCGGCGTTTTCACTTCGACGGAAAGACCGAACCGATCGAGTAGTTGCGGGCGCAGTTCGCCTTCCTCGGGATTTCCGGTGCCGACCAGCACGAAGCGCGCGGGATGGCGGATGCTCAGTCCTTCGCGCTCGACGACGTTCACACCCGACGCGGCGACGTCGAGCAGCAGATCGACCAGATGGTCTTCCAGCAAATTGGCTTCGTCGATGTAAAGGAAGCCGCGATGCGCGCGCGCCAGCAATCCGGGCTCGAACGCCTTTTCGCCCCGCGCCAGCGCGCGTTCCAGATCGAGCGCGCCGACCACCCGGTCCTCGGTGGCGCCGAGCGGCAGATCGACCACCGGCACCGGCACCTGAATAGCTTTCAACGGGCCCTTGGCGGCCCGGGCACGGCACTCGTCGCAAAAATCGGCCGCGTTGGACGGATCGCAATTGTAACGGCAACCGACCACGACTTTCATCTTCGGCAGCAACGCGGCGAGCGCGCGCACTGCGGTGGACTTGCCGGAGCCGCGATCGCCGAAGGCCAATACCCCGCCGACCTTGGGATCGACCGCGGCGATCAGCAGCGCGAGCTTCATCTCGTCCTGGCCGACAATGGCCGAAAATGGAAAGGCTGTCGTCATGACGTGCCTTCATGGGCCGGACGCGTGCGGGCGATAATCGCAGCGGCGCCCTTGTCCAACAGCGCGAGGCCGACGGCGCGGCCGAGTTCCCGTGGCCGGTCGGCCGGACCGCTGCGCGTGACCTCGATGAACTCTTCGCCGGCTTCGTCCAGGACGGACGCGGTCAACGACATCGACGTCCCGTCGATGGTCGAATAGCCGGCGATCGGCGAATTGCAGTGCCCGTTCAATACCCACAATACTTCGCGCTCGGCATCGCAGCTCCGATGCGCGGCGGGATCGTCGATCAGTGACAGATAACCCCTCGTCTGCCAGTCATCTGCGGCGCATTCGACCGCGACGATGCCCTGCCCCGCCGCAGGCAACATCTCCCCCGGCAAGAACTCGTAGGCAATCCGATCGGCGAGGCCCACACGTTGCAACCCCGACCGCGCCATGATCAATGCATCGGCAGGACCGACTGAGTCGCCCCCTGGCAAGCGCTGCTTCTCGCCGCGGTCGAGTTTCCGCACCCTGGTGTCGGCAGCCCCGCGAAAATGAATCACGTCGGCCTCGGGAAACAGCCTTCTCGCATAGCCGGCGCGACGCACCGCGTTGGTGCCGATGTTGAAACCCTTGCCGCGCGAGTGCCTGAACTCCTCGATCGAGACCCCGGGGCGCAACACCAGGGCGTCGGTCGGCGGATCGCGCGCCAGGGTCGCGCCGATCACCAGTCCCGGCGTATCCTCATTGCCCGGCATGTCCTTTAGCGAATGCATCGCGGCGTGCAGCTTTCCCGACCGCACCGCGTCGCGGATTTCCGCGACAAAGGCGCCGCCCTTGCCGCCATGCTTCAGCAGCTTGCTGGTCTGGTCGGTGTCGCCGACGGTTTCGAACTTGACGATTTCAACATCGAGCTCGGGCGCTGCCGCCGACAGCCGCCGCGCAATGTCCTCGGTCTGGGCAATCGCCATGGTACTCTTCCGGGTGCCGATACGCATCGAAACTGCCAACCGCGAAACTCCATCCTCAAACCGCCGAGACCCACGGCAAATTCCCTTGCGCCAGATTAAGACCAGCCTTCAGCGGAATGCAAATGGATGTCCGGCATTGCGTTGCAAACCGTTCGTGTCCGGAAGGATCGCCCACACTCTATATATGCGCGGAAACTTTTCGCTCTCATGGCCCGCGAAACTTATAGGGCTTCATGCGTTTCAGCTTCTGTCCGGCAGAACAGAGTGCTAATCGTCAGAACCGGCGTACTCGAATGCGAGAAGACGCAATGAGTCCTGAGGTTCTGATCGGCGATGGCGACGCAGCGCGGCTGGTGCCGCATCCGTTGCGCGCCGCGATCCTTGGGGAAGTTCACGCCCGCCCCTTTACGCCGCTTTCGGTTCCATCGCGGATTCTGCACTTTGCGTTCGACACATCAGGGGCTCGCGCCCAGGCGGACCGCACCAATCTGGTTGCGTTCTGCGAGTCGCGCGGGTTGCCGCCGCCGCCCGCCGGCGAAAAGCATCACCGCGCGCCGTTCGGCACGACGGCGCTGCGTTGGGAACAACATTCCGAATTCACCACCTATACCTGGGAAATGCGGTCCGACGATGCCGCCCTCCCGTTCCAGCCGGATGCGGCGACGCTGACGTCGCCGATGCATCTCGTGCCGCAACCGGGACCGTTGCTGGTGGCTGTCGACCTTCATCTGCTTAAGGAAGATCCCGGGCGCACCGCGCCGGAGCGCCTGTTCGACAATGCGAGCCTCGCCGTCGCCGAAAACTCCGATGGCGCCGCGATTTACGCCACGGATTTTCAACCCGGACCGTCCGGCTTCGTGCGCATCCTTGTCGCCGATCGCACGATGTCGCCGGAGCGCGCAGGCGCGCTGGTGCAGCGCGTGATCGAGCTGGAAACCTATCGAACGCTGGCCTTGCTCGGGCTGCCGGAGGCGCAGCGATTGGCCCCTTCGATCGCGGCATCCGAGCGGCGGCTGGTCGAAGTCACCGAACAGATGCGCCGGGCGGGCGATCTCGCCAGCAATCACCGGCTGCTCGATGAGCTGACGGCGCTTGCCGCCGAGGTCGAAGCAGGCGCCGCCGCCAGCGTGTTCCGCTTCGGCGCCAGCCGGGCCTATGAAGAAATCGTCGAGCAACGCCTGCAGACCATCGGCGAGCGCAAGGTCGGCGGGCTGCCGACCTGGTCGTCCTTCCTCGCCCGGCGCATGAAGCCCGCGCTCCGCACCTGCGTCACGATCGAAGCGAGGCAGTCCAGCCTTTCGTTAAAACTCGCCCGCGCCGCCAATCTGTTGCGTACGCGCGTCGATGTCGAACTGGAGCAGCAGAACCAGGAACTGTTGAAGTCCATGAACGCGCGGACGCGGCTGCAATTGAGGCTGCAGACCACGGTCGAGGGACTCTCGGTTGCGGCGATCACCTATTATGTCGTCGGGCTGTTCGGATATCTGGTGAAGGCCGCCCATGACAGCGGCCGATTGGGCGTGGAACCGAGCATCGTCACGGCGGCATTTGTGCCGGTCGCTGCCTTTGCGATCTGGTGGACCGTCCGCAGCATCCGCAAGAAGCATATCGCGGGTGAGGAGTAATGCTGCCACGACTCATTGTTGCGATCGTCGCCGTTATCGCCATTGCAACCGGCCTATTTGAGTTGCGCGCCGCCGGTGACGGATTGCGTATCACCCATACCCAGGTCGGCGACACACCCGTCACCATTTTTCGGCCTGACGCCGGAACGAACTTTCCCGTCGCGGTCATTGCCCACGGTTTCGCAGGCTCGCAACAGTTAATGCAGCCATTCGCCGAGACCCTGGCGCGCAACAACTACATTGCCGTCACCTTCGACTTTCTCGGACATGGCCGCAATCCGAACGCGATGCGCGGCGACATCACCGAGGGCGAGACGATCACGTCGGCGCTGTTGCGCGAACTTGACCAGGTTGCCGCATTTGCGCGCACGCTGCCTGACAGCGACGCGCGGCTGGCGGTGCTCGGCCACTCGATGGCATCCGACATCGTGGTGCGCTACGCAAAGGCCAATCCCGAGGTTCAGGCGACCGTGGCGGTGTCGGTGTTCTCGCCGGTGGTGACCGCAACCAGTCCGCGGAACCTGCTGGTCATTGTCGGCGCGCTCGAACCGGCAATGCTGAAAGCGGAGGGCTTGCGCATCGTCAATCTTGCCGCCGGCGGCAACGCCGTCGCCGGAGAAACCTATGGCAACTTCGCCGAAGGCACCGCGCGACGGCTGGTGCTGGCGCGCGGCGTCGAGCATATCGGCGTGCTTTATAGCCGCGACAGCCTGGAGCAATCGCTGGCCTGGATGAACGCGGCGTTCGGCCGGCAACAGACCGGCTTTATCGACGTCCGAGGCGTTTGGCTTGGGCTTTTGTTTTTCGGGATTATTGCACTGGCGTGGCCGCTGTCGTCGCTGCTTCCAGTCGCGAGCCCGACGCCGATCGGCGCTGACCTGGCGTGGAAGCCGCTACTGATAGCGGCCGTTGCACCGGCATTGCTGACGCCGTTGATACTCTGGAAAGCGCCGACCGAATTCCTGCCGATCTTGCTCGGTGATTACCTTGCGCTGCACTTCCTGTTGTATGGCATACTGACCGCGGCTTTCGTGCTTTATCGGCGGAAGTCGACGGACCCCTTTGTAGCCGGTGCTTCCTGGCGAGGCATCGCCATCGCAGCCGCCGCGATCGGGACTTACAACATCATCGCCTTCGGCCTACCGATCGACGCTTACGTTTTTTCCTTTTTGCCGATTCCGGCCCGGCTTCCCCTGATGGCCGCCATTGCTTGCGGTGTCGTGCCGTACTTTATCGCCGACGAGTGGCTGACGCGGGGTCCACAAAGCCGGCGCGGCGCCTACGCATTCACAAAATTCTGCTTCCTGCTTTCGCTTGCCATCGCCGTGGCGCTCAACCCGATGAAGCTGTTTTTTCTCGTCATCATCGTGCCGGCGATCTTGCTGCTGTTCCTGGCCTTCGGCCTGATCAGCCGCTGGAGCTATCAGGCAACGCGGCATCCCCTGCCCGGCGCGTTGGCCAATGCCGCGGTTTTCGCGTGGGGAATTGCGGTGACGTTTCCGATGGTCGTACGATGAGTATTCGCAGTTTGGCGTTGAACGGTTCATTCCAACCGCAGGAGCTTCTCCGACGATGTTGAGACCCAAGCGCATCGAGCCCGCCGCCGGACAAGAGTCGGTCTGGGACTATCCCCGACCGCCGCGCCTTGAAAAGGTGAGCGAGCGGCTTCGCGTGATATTCAACGGCCAAACTATCGCCGACACGGACGCGGGCTATCGCGTGCTCGAATCCAGTCATCCTCCGGTGTATTACATTCCGCCGGCGGATATCGCCCATCAATACCTCCTGATTGCACCGGGACATTCGTGGTGCGAGTTCAAGGGTCAGGCTAACTACTGGTCGCTCGATGTCGATGGCAAGCGGGCTGAAAACGTAGCCTGGAGCTATCCCGCACCGTCGCCGGCGTTTGCCGCCATTGCAGGACATCTCGCATTCTACGCCTCGCGCGTCGATGCCTGCTGGGTCGGAGAAGAGCGCGTGCAACCGCAGCAGGGCGATTTCTACGGCGGATGGATCACCTCGCGCGTCGTCGGACCGTTCAAGGGCGGCGCCGGGACGCGGGGATGGTAGATCGCAGCGATCCAGCATCCGCAGTGTGGGCGCCACCGGTTGCGGAGGCCGCACCGCGCGATCTCTGCACGGATTGCGGGGTCTCGCGCTCCAGCGAACCGAAACAATGCGGCCAGGCCTGTCAATTCATCAAGCCGGACTATCCGTCGCTCGAAAAGATCGTGCATGGCCGCGCCCGCGACGCTACACGCCCGGACGAAATGTTCTTCGGTCCCTTCAGGCGCATGCTGCGCGCGGCCTTGACCCATCCGCGTGACGGCGCGCAATGGACAGGGATCGCGACGCGGATCGGCGAACGCCTGCTGGAGACCGGCGCCGTCGATGCGGTGCTGACAATGGCGCCCGACCCGGATGACAAATGGAAACCGGTTCCGGTGCTGGTCACCACGGCAGCCGGCATGGCGCAGTGCCGCGGCATGCGCATGGGATATGCGCCGTTGCTGGCGCTCCTGGAGCCGGCGCGGCAGCGCGGCTTCAAGCGGATCGCGGTCATCGGCATTCCCTGCCAGGTCTATGCGTTGCGCGCGCTGGAGAAAAAGCTCGGATTCGAAAAGATTTTCGTGGTCGGCACGCCGTGCTCCGACAACACCACCACCGCCAATTTTCACCGGTTTCTCGACCTGCTTGCCGACGATCCCGATAGCATCATTTATCTCGAGTTTCGCGCCGACTACCATGTCGAACTCCGCTTCAGCGACGGGCACGTCAAGGAAATTCCGTTCCTGCAACTGCCGATCTCGAAACTGCCGCCCGATTTCTTCCCGATGACCTGCCGCACCTGCGTGGATTACACCAATGTGCTGGCCGATATCACCGTCGGCTATATGGGCGGCGAGGGTCAACAATGGCTGCTGGTTCGCAATGAACGCGGTGAGGAATTGCTCGGCCTGCTGGGCGACGAAGCGCGCACCTCGACACCGGGCAGCGCCGGCAAGCGCGGCGGGCCGGTCAGGGGTTTCCTGGGGAATGTCGAGCTTGCCGCCGGCGGTCTGCCGCTGCGGAGCATGCCGAACTGGTTGCGTCCGATCGTCGGCTGGCTGATGCCGAAGATCGGGCCGCGCGGTCTGGAATTCGCCCGCGCGCGAGTCGAGATGAAAGCCGTCGAGACCGTCCTGCATCTGCGCCGGCAATATCCGCAGCGTATGAAGAACATGGTGCCGGCCCACGTCTGGGCGCTGGTCGAGCCCTATGGCATCAAGCCCGAAAGCGGCGAACGGCCCTGAGATACCGAGCCATCCGCTGCGCGGGACAACGTCGGTTCATGCCGGTTGACCATCCTGGAAACCAAAATCGCGGGAGGTTAGCTTGAGCAACGATATCCTGGATCATCTGAAATCGCTTCACACCAGCGCGATCGACGCGCGCAACGGCTATCAGGAAGCCTTGAAAGATGCCGAGGGCAAAGGGATGACCCCGCTGTTTCGCGACATGATCGCACTTCACGAACGCAATGCGGGTGAGCTCGCGCGGCAACTGACAAAAGCCAATGAAATTCCCGACGAAAAGGGATCGTTCATGACGCTCGTCCACCAAACCATCATGGACGTGCGGTCGCTGTTCAACGGGCTCGACGAAAGCATCCTTCCCGGCCTGATCGACGGCGAGAAGCGAAACATTTCAAAGTACCACGATGTGCTGAAGGATACGAAAACGCCGGCCGATCTCGCCGGATTTTTGACCGCGCAACGCGACCGCATCGCTGAAAAAGTCGCGCAAATGGAAATGCAGAAGGCCGCGCGCGAGCGCGTCTCCTGATTGCGAACTGACGGCAATCGAACAAGCGATTGAACACAAGCAAATCGACCGGGGGCTCATCGCTCCCGGTCGACTGGTTCGGTTGTTTCGGACGAAGCTTACTTCGGCTGGCCGGTCGAGCCGTTCGCATTGTCGATCCCGGTATCGGACGACGTCGGCGCCGCACGCGTGTCCGGCGCCGGGTTGGCCGGCTGATAAACCTTCGGCCGATCGGCTGAACCGGCCGGCTGCGCCATGCCCTGCGACATGCCGGTGGTCTGACCGACCGGGGTTGTCTTCTGCGCCGTCTCGACACGCGATTTTCCGGCATACCCGGTTGCGAGTAGACCCATGACCGCAAGTCCGATCACCGCGAATCCAACGAGTTCGATCCCTGCGCCGTTCGGCGTTGCGCCGACTCGTGAACCGTCGCCTTCCAGGGCCTCAGCGGCATTCTCCCGGTTGGTGCGCGATCGAAGGAAGGCGATGAACCCACCGGCGATAATGAAAGTGGTTGCCGCCAGGGTGAAAAACATAAGCCAGCTAATCGGTGCGTCGCCTTGCATGTGTGCCTCCAGTTGTAAAAGTCACATGACAATTCCGAGGCCATCGACTTTGTTCCTATTGGTGACAGGGAACAGCGGGGGCCCGATGAGCGACATGAAATGAAAGACAACCAATTGATTTATATGTATTAAATAAGAAAACTACCGCCTTGAAGAGCCGGGGGAGGATTCAGGAAATCCTGTCGGCTCCCATGGGGGTCCCGAAAAATTCGCCCGAGAAACTGTAACGATTCATTGACAGTCACAGCGTCATCAGGAACCGTAGGCGCCGGCGGCTTTTTCGGGCTTGAGCGCTCGACCGGCGACCTTGGAGGAGAGCGAGATGGACGAGAAGGACGAAATCCTCAAGAAGATCGAGGACAGCATCAAGGGCGCCGCCAAGGCCGTCGAAGACTTTGCGGACAAGGTTGCGGCGCCTGAAGAACCGGTCGTGATCATTCCCGCTGATGATGCGCCTCCGCCAAAATCCCCGACCGACAAGGGCTGAGGCGAGATGGGCGGCATTGTCCCCGAACCGTTCGATTCCAAGGAGCTCGAACGGCTTTTGATGCGAATGGCCAGACGGGATGAGGCCGCATTCGAAAAGCTTCAGCCGCCACCAAGCGCAAGCTGTTTTCGACAGTGCTGCCGGTCGTCAAACGCAGGCATCTGGCGGAAGAGCTGGTTCAGGAGGCCTACGTTCGCATCTGGCTGAATGCCGCTTCATACCGTTCGGCGCTGGGTTCGCCGATGGTCTGGATGATAACGATCGCCAGAAATCTTGCGATCGATATCGCACGAAAGCCCGCGCGCGAAATTTACTCCGACCATTCGTTCATGACGGAGTTTCCCGCAGACGGCCCCACGGCGCTCGAAACCATTGAACTCCGGGAAAATGAAAGCGACACCATCAAGCTGCAGCAGAGCATATTTTCCGCGTTGCAAACCCTCGAACCGAAGCGGCGCAATCTGGTGATTGCAGCCTACATCCAGGGCGAAAGCCGCCATCAACTCTCTGAACGGTACGGCGTGCCCGTCAACACCATAAAGACCTGGATCCGACGTGCCTTGCTGGAGGTACGGGCGCAAATAGCGGCCATGCCGCCGAGGAGCAACGATATCGATTTGGTCAGGTCCAACCTAGGTCATTAGGAGACGACACGCGGATCGGTTCCGGCCAAATGCATTTTTCGAAGATCACGCTGACTTCGTCTGTACACCATGCGACGGTTGATGAAATTCTTGCACACGATGGGAGCCATCGGGCTGATGGGCGCGATAGCGAGCCTGATCGTGTTGCTTGTCTTCGTCCCCGCCCCGGCGTTGCTTTCCGAGTACACACTCATGCGTGCCGCGATGGGCGGCGTCGCGACGTGGATCTTTCTTCCCTCGCTCGGGCTCACCTTGATAGCCGGCCTGCTCGCAATCGGGCTCAACCCCGGTTACCACAATGCCGGCTGGGCCTTGGTCAAGCTGTTTTCCGGACTGCTGGTTTTCGAGTGGGGTTTTGCGGCCATTCAGGGCCCGATGCAGTCGGAAGCCGAACTGAGCGCCCGCGCCCTGGCCCACGAGGTCGATCCCGCTACCCTTGGGGCGTCAATGAGCGCGGAATGGAATTCGCTCTGGATCATGCTGGCGATCGCGACGGCGAATGTGATTCTTGGAATCTGGCGACCGCGTCTGACGCGGATACCGGATTGACAAGCTGAAAATGATAAAAAGTGGAGCTGTGCAGGACATCTGGGTTGGAATTGATCTCGGCACTCAGAGTGTGCGGGCGATCGCCGCGACAAATGACGGCGACATCATGGGCAACGGAGCTTACCCGCTATCCAGCGCGCGCTTCGAGAACAGGCACGAACAAAACCCGGAGGACTGGTGGATCGCTGTCGGACACGCATGCCGCGCGATCTGCCGGACGATCCCAGCGCCGCACCTGATCCGCGGGGTCGCTGTCTGCGGCACTTCGGGAACGGTTCTGCTCACGGATGGCGGGGGTCGCGCGGCAACGCCCGCTTTGATGTACGACGACGCGCGGGCTGCCTCCGAGTGCGACGAAGCAAACGGCATCGGCGCTGCGCTATGGGAGAAGCTGGGCTACCAGCGCATTCAAGCCGTCTGGGGCCTGCCCAAACTGATGTGGCTACTTCGCAACGGCAGCGCTCCACGCGAGCAGTACCTATCGCATCAGGCCGATTTCATCGCCGGCAGGCTGGCTGGAACACGGTTGCCATCGGATTTCAGCAATGCGTTGAAAACCGGCTGCGACACGATCCTGCAACGATGGGACGCGGCGGTCATGGAGCAGTTGGGCATAAGGCAAGAGGTGTTGCCTAAGTTGCGTCGCTCGGGCGCCCGGATTGGCGCCGTCGGTGCCGCCGGCGCCGAGCACACCGGAATTCCCATGGGCACCCCGATCGTCGCAGGGATGACGGACAGCTGTGCGTCACAGTTGAGTTCCGGCGCGACTTCGACCGGGAGCTGGAACAGTGTGCTTGGTACGACGCTCGCTCTCAAAGGAACCAGTGACGCGCTGCTCCAGGATCCCGCCGGAGTCGTTTATTCGCACCGGTCGCCCGAGGGTCGATGGCTGCCGGGCGGCGCGTCGAGCTCCGGCGCCGGCGCGCTGACACGTTTTCTTCCGGGCGCCGACCTCGATACGCTCGCCGCGGAAGCAGACCGCCGAGCGGGTTTGCCCGCCCTCGCCTATCCCTTGGCATCCGCGAAAGGCGAACGATTTCCCTTCATTGCGAGCGAGGCGACGCCATTCTTTTTACCCGGAATTCCTGCCGATGCCGTCGATATGTTCCTCGCGATTGCATTTGGCGTGGCGTCCATCGAACGGCTCTGCTTCGACTATCTCGACCTGCTCGGATTCCCGACCAATGGCCGCTTGTCGCTGACCGGCGGCGGGTCACGCAGCCGGTTCTGGAACGATCTTCGCGCCACGATGCTCGGGCGAGAACTGGTGGTGCCTGCGATCGCCGAGCCAGCATACGGCATGGCTATACTTGCCTCCTGCCTGCAACGGCCGCTGGACGACGCCGTGGCGGCGATGGTTCGCATTGTGTCCCGGCACGAGCCGCAATTGCGGCGAATCGATTCCGCGCTGGCGGCCCATCTGCGCATGGTCGATGCCCTCGAAGCCCGCGGATAGCTGCCTCCTGCGACGGCTTCACATGCAAGGCAGCGACTTACGCGATACTGATGTGGCTCTGGTTCGCCATGCGGACGCGATCTGGCACGCGAAAGGCCGCTACTGTGGAATCACGGACGTCGATCCGACGGGGATGAACGGCCGCTTTGCGCCATGAGCGGTCCTTCCATCACCGCTCATTATGCGAACAAGCTGTAGCAAGCTTCCCTGCCGAACAAGGTTTCTGCGAGGTCCGTTTCAACATCGGACATTGGTCAAACCAGTTTTCGTGCCGCATCGGAGAGGTCATTTAATCTGCTCGTCCGCCGCAGACTACGATCAGACCAAGAAACATGATGGTTCGCTTTGGTCCCGCGAGTGTCAACGGCCGCCGGCATTCACGACTTCCGCGAGAGCGTCTGCATGATATTCCGATCCCATCGAGGCGCGCCAGGTTACGTAAGCTACGGCATCGACATCGCAACTAAATCGTTGTCGAGGATCATCGTCGAATCTCTCGATTTGGAGCCCATAGTCAGTGTTCTCGGAGAGAAGCCATCCTTCCGTAATCCAGTACTCGCCGTTTGTCCCCCACAGGTCTTCTCGAACGCCACAATAGTCTTTGAGCCGCTTGTAGTCCGACGAATTGCTCAATTCAGCGGAGATTTCCAACAGGGTCTCATAGGAGGAACAGGAAGCGAGCATCTGGATCTCTTCTATCTCGCTGCGCACATTGTTTAATGCTCGCTTCACCACGGGATGCCTGACAATGCCTCGCGCGACATGCCGGCATCTCTCGATGTAGTGAAGTCGATCGTGCTCGAATGCCCACCAATCACGCGGGTTGGATGGTATTGCCTCTCTTATTTCAGGTTCCTTCATAGTCTTGCTCCTCTCTCACGACTGAAGAGTAGACGGCAAACCTTCCGATCAGAAATGGGGGTGGGAAGCTAACTCGCCTTAGCTTCCCACCGGCAAGGTTTTCCCCAACTCAATTTTCAAATGAACGCAGAGGTTCGGATTCGCGAACCGAATGGTACGAATTCGTGAGGGTATCAACCGGGAGGGCCGATTCTTTCAAAAACGGACATTCGTGCGAACGGCCGCTTCGCGCCAACAGCCGTTCATTCGCCCATGACGCGTTATGGAACATCGGACGAGTGAACGACCGCTTTGCGCCAACGGACTCTGATGTCCCTAGTCAAGCGCCGAGCGCGCGATTGATCGCCCTCTTGCTGCCCTGTTGGCTGGAGGGTCTTGGCGATGGATCGTGCAGGGGTGAGGGCGGGACCTGAAGACGTCGGTGATCAAACTCTGATTCGCGGGTTGGGTACCGCATTTCCGTTTGTTCGTCCGGGGCTGTCCCTGTCTAAACGCGGGCATCGATC
>Ga0182030_10001034_pt1 | contig 56044 bp, 48 predicted proteins | sample 812S3MmetaG_FD_121299 | JGI IMG/M metagenome (GOLD analysis project Ga0182030, IMG submission 121299) | Permafrost microbial communities from Stordalen Mire, Sweden - 812S3M metaG (Illumina Assembly) | ecosystem: Environmental > Terrestrial > Soil > Wetlands > Permafrost | place: Sweden...
ATGACGACGGCGGTGCGGGCGATGAAAACATTTTTGCCAAGCTTCGGTGGTTGGCGGAGAAAAGTGTCGAGCTGACGGTCGAGCGGGTTCATGCGGAAAATCTGCCAGATAATTCGGTGCGGGAAAAATTAAATTCTACTCCTCAAACAACGCCTGCGCGAACTGCTTCGCGTCGAAGGGCTGCAAGTCGTCCGGCTGTTCGCCGAGGCCGATGAATTTGATGGGCAGGCCGAGTTCCTTCTGGATGGCCACCACCATGCCGCCTTTGCTCGTGCCATCCAGCTTGGTCACGATGAGGCCGGTGAGCGGCACGGCCTTGTGAAATTCGCGCGCCTGGTTCAGCGCGTTCATGCCGGTCGTGGCGTCCAGCACCAGCAAGACTTCATGCGGCGCGCCTGCAAGCTGCTTGCCGATGACGCGGTGCAGCTTCTGCAATTCCTGCATCAAATTGTGCTTCGTGTGCAAACGCCCGGCGGTATCAATAAAAAGATAATCCGCCTTGCGCGCGTGCGCGGCGGTCACGGCGTCGTGCGCCACGGAAGCCGCGTCCGCGCCGTAACTGCCGGCGATGACTTCGACTTTGAGCCGCGTGCCCCACAGCTTGAGCTGTTCGATGGCGGCGGCGCGGAAGGTGTCGCACGCGGCGAGCAACGCGGTTTTTTTCTGCGATTGAATCAGGTGCGCGAGCTTGGCGCTGGTCGTGGTCTTGCCGGTGCCGTTCACGCCGACAATGGAAACGACGGTCGGTCCGTGCGCGGCTTTGAGCAAAGCCGGTTTGTTCGCGGACAAACTTTTTTCAATCTCCGCCCGCGCGATGGCGAGATAATCCAGGCCCGCCGTGCCCTGCGTTTCGTAGGCGTGCTTGACGGTGGCCACGATCTGCTGCGTCATCGCCAAACCCAAATCGGCGGCGATGAGCGCGTGCTCAATTTCCTCCAGCGACTCGGCGGTGAGCTTGGGCGAGCGCGTGACGATGCGCTTGAGTTCGTGCGTGAGCTTGGCGTGCGTCTTGGCGAGGCCGGCTTTGAATTTGGAAAACAAGTTCATTCGTTAAATCGTTGAATGGTTGAAGCGTGAAATAGTCGTCGGTCCCGATTCAACCATTTAACACTTCAACGATTCAGCGTGTTTCGCTTTGAGTTTTTGGACGTGTTCGTAAGGCAGTCTCACCGTGCCGATGAGCGGTTTGCTTTTGCTGAAACCGTGGCAGTCGCTGCCGCCGGTGACGAGGAGTTTATATTTTTCCGCAAACTCCAGATAACGCTCCGTCATCACCGTGGAATGTTTCGTGTGAAAACATTCGATGCCGTCCAGCCCGGCTTGCACGAGGCCGGGAATGATTTCGTCCGTGCGGTTCAAGCCGGGATGCGCCATGACTGCGAGACCACCGGCCTGATGAATCAATTCCACGCCTTCGAGCGCGGACATTTTGGTTTTGGGCACCCACGCGGGCCGGCCTTTTTTGAGATATTTTTCAAACGCCTCGTCGAGGTTGCCGATGAGTTTTTCCTTCACGAGCGCCCGCGCGACGTGCGGCCGGCCGGGCGATTTGCAATTGGCCAGCGAAAAAACTGCTTCCGCCTTGAGCGGGATGCCGAGTTTGTTGAGCGCCGCGACCATTTCGCGGATGCGGTTTTGCCGCACGGCTTGAAACTTGGCGATCCGGTCCAGCAGCACCTGATTTTGCGCGTCGAGAAAATAGCCGAGAATGTGAACTTCCGTGTCCTCGTGTTCCGCCGTCAGTTCCGCGCCGGGAATGAATTCCATCTTCACCGCCGCGCAGGCCGCCGCCGCGCGGGCGCAGCCTTCGACCGTGTCGTGGTCGGTGAGCGCGATGCACGCCAGGCCGGCATTTTGCGCGCGCAAAACCAGCTCCTCCGGCGTGAACGTGCCGTCGGAAAACTGCGTGTGCAGATGGAGGTCGGCAAATTTCATTTCACATTTCTCGCCGGCCGGAGAATTTCACCGCGCACCTTGTCGAGAATGCCGTTCACAAATTTGCCGCTGTCCTCCGTGGAAAATTTCTTGGCGATGTCCACCGCCTCGTTGATGCTGACCACCGGCGGAATATCTTCGCGGTGCAGCATTTCGTAAATGGCCAGCCGCATCACGTTGCGGTCCACGGCGGCGATGCGGTGAAAATCCCAGTTCCGGCAATGTTTTTTGATGATTTCGTCAATCGCATCGCGGTGCTGGAGCACGCCCTTGATGAGCGGTTCGGCGAACAGCCGCGTCTCGGCCTCCTCGACGGTCGGCGGCGGCAGCTCGACTTTTTCGCCCCAGTTGGCCGGGCCTTTTTCCTCCTCGATGGCGGCGGTGCGCTGGGAATTCCAGAACGTCGCCAGCTCCAGTTCGAGGTCGGCCGGCGGATTCAGGTCATGCTGAAACAGAAATTGCACCGCGCGTTCACGCGCTTCACGTCGTTTGCCCATGAAGCCGAGTCTAAAGCCTAAAGGCCAAAGTCTAAAGTCTTAAATAAGTCCAATGTCCAATGTCCAAAGTCGCCGCGCATTGTGACATTGGACATTGGACATTGGACATTGGACTGATTAAAGTTTCGCGCATGAAAGCTGGAAAATTATTGCACACGCGCTACCGCGTGAACGACCTGGAGCGCACGGTGAAATTTTACCGCGAGATTCTCGGCCTCGAAGAAATCAAGCGGCACAAATCGCCGCGCGGCTCGGAACTGGTTTTTCTGAAAACGCCCGGCAGCGAGGAGCTGATTGAAATCACTTTTTTCCCCGGCAGCGGTCCGGTGTCGGTGCAGGCGGATTTGACGCACCTCGCGTTCGAGGTGGACAGCCTTGAAGAATTTGGCAAGCACCTCGCCGCGCACGGCCTGAAATTTTCCGACGGCCCGACGACGAGTTCCAGTGGAACAACGTTCGCCTTCATTGACGCGCCGGAAGGCTACGAAATCGAATTGATTCAGAAAGGCAGAGGCGATTACTGAAATAAAAATGTAATTGCCAAATTGAGGCGGCAGGTTCAAAACTTGCAACTGCAAATCAACGCCATCACCGAAACCTTGAATGAACTGGAGCCATGAAACTCATTGCCTGTCCTGCCTGCTCAAAATCAGTCAGCGAGGAAGCGCGGATTTGTCCTGCCTGCGGACAGCCCATTGGACACCGGCAACGTCGGTTGAAGTGGGTCAAATACGGCTTCGCCTTTTTATTCGCCATTGCCGGACTGTGGTTTCTGATTTCCACTTGGACCGGCATACAGCAGTCTATCAAAGGCCCGGTTGAAATTGGACAGCCTCCAAAAAAATGAATAATTCACCGCCATGAAAATCATCTGCCCGGAATGCAATGCGGAAAATGAAACCACGGCGGCGCCGGGTGAGGCCATCGGTTGTGCGGTCTGCGGAAAATTCTTTCGCACGCCGGCGGCAGGGGCGGTGGCAACTTCGGCTGAACCCGCCAAACTCCTCCTCCGGCGCTCGGCAATCCGGTGTCAAGCCGTCTGGTCTTATGTGGTCGCCATGCTGGCTGCGGTTGCCTTTGGGCTGACGTTTCTCGGCAGCGTGGCGGAAACGCTTCAATCGGAGCCGGCCCTGATGGGCTATGTCTGGTCGGGAATTTTCCTGGCGATCTGCGGCGTGGCCATCATCATCCATCAGCTCATCCACATCCGCGCGAACACCGAGAAGTGACTGCGTCACGGCCACCATGAAGACTTTGCTTTGTCTCGCCGCCGCCGCGCTGCTCTGTGGGTGCGGAAAACAAACAGCCGAGATCAACCGGCTACAGAAGCAGGTCGATGAGCAGCAAATGCAATTGGCCGCGCTAAGTAATTCCATTGCCGCCGAACAATCTCAAATTATTAACGTGCTATCCAATGCGCAGTCAGGTCTTTCCCAAGCAATGTTGATGGATTCTAAATACGAGAAGGAACGGCTTTATATCATCACCAATCTGGACCGTTTAATCCTCAAGGAGTTTGCCCCTTCTTACGACACGATTTATCGGCAGCAGCTACATGGGAAAATCGATCCAGCCACCGGATTGCGCTGGTCCATAACGAATGCCCCTGGAACGATGAATCCAGAAACCGGATTGCCGTGGTAACCCATGAACTGGTCGCGCATCATTCCGCTTGCCTGCCGAAAAATTTCACACCCAACCGTGGATTTACAAACACACCTCAAAAATTAAAAACTCAAAACTGATTAACATGAGCGTTCTCATCGTCGGCACCACCGCACTTGATTCCATCAAAACTCCCACCCGGGAAAATCCGCGCCTGCTCGGCGGCTCCGCCAGCCACGCGGCGGTCGCGGCGAGCTTTTTCTCGGCGGTAAAACTCGTCGGCGGCGTCGGCGAGGATTTTCCCAAGAAATACATCGAGCTTTACCGCCGCCACAAAATTGACCTGGCCGGCCTCCAGATTTTGCCCGGCAAAACCTTCCACTGGTCCGGCGAATACGAGGTCAACATGAACAACCGCCGCACGCTCGCGACGGAACTCGGCGTCATCGAAACGTTCACGCCCAAACTGCCGGCGGCGTATCAAAACACGCCGTTCGTGCTGCTCGGCAACATCGCGCCGGCGCTGCAAATCAGTGTGCTCGACCAGATGAAGAAGCCGAAATTCGTCGTCGCCGACACGATGGATTTGTGGCTGAACATCGCGCTGGCCGATTTGCTGAAACTGCTCAAGCGCGTGGACGGCTTTGTGCTCAACGACAGCGAGGCGGAGCTGCTCACGAAGGAGGACAACCTTTTTGTGGCGTTGGAAAAAATCCATCAGCTCGGCCCCAAATACGTCATCATCAAAAAAGGTTCGCACGGCTCGATTCTGTCCGGGCCGAAAGGCATTTTCATTTGTCCGGCGTATCCGCTGCACACCGTCGAAGACCCGACCGGCGCGGGCGATTCCTTCGTCGGCGGCATGATGGGCTATCTCGCCAGCGCGAAAGGTCCGATTGACGCGAACCTCCGCCGCGCGATGGTTTATGGCAGCGTAACCGCGTCGTTCTGCTGCGAAGGCTTCGGCCTCAACGCCACGACAAAAGCCAAACGCGCCGGCATCGAGAAGCGCGTGAAGGAACTGGAAAAGCTGACGAAGTTCTGAAAAGCGGAAAGCGGGAAAGCGAAAATCGGAAAACACGAAACATCCCGCCACTGGTTTTTGTTTCCACCTTCCCGCTTTTTCGATTTCCGCTTTTTACGAAACAAACTTCGGCTCGAACACCGGGCCGAGGTTGTGTTTGCGGAGCAGCTCGCAGAATTTGGCAATGGCGCGTTTCTCGTCCTCGCCGAGATGAAAATGGATGTGCCACTCGAAATAATCGCGCCGGAAATCTTCGTCAAACTCCGGGCGTGTCTCAATGATCTGCTCCAGCGACTCCAGGCCGAAATGTTTCGCCGCGCGCAATTCGCGGCGCAGTTCCTGGTTTTCAATGCCGCGCCGCAGTGCCCAGACCGCATAAACAAAGGGCAGATTCGTCAGCTCCAGCCACGCCGCGCCGAGATCGAAAATTTCGTGCGTGTGCGGCGAGCGCTGGAATTCAATCGCCCGGTCGCCGATGAGCAGGACAAAATCTTTTTCCGGCGCGGCGGCGTAATTTTCCAGCGGCTTGAACTGCGGGAAAAGATTTTTCTCCGCGAGCAGCACTTTCAGCAAATTTACGCTGGTGAGCGAGGCGGTGTCGCAGAAAACTTCCTTGGCCCCGGCCAGCGGTTTTTTGTGCGCGAGCAGCACGCTGAAAACTTCGCCGAGCGACGCGATGGCGATGCCGTCGAGAATGTCGTAGCGGTCGTTGAGCAAAACCTCGGTGAGGCTGACGAGCGCGGCGTCCAGCTCGTCGCGCCGGAGCATTTCGGCGAGCTTCGCGGGCGTGGCGAAAATGAGTTCGCTGTCAATGTCGCGCGTCAGCGGCGCGGCGTTCAGATAATGCACCGAGCCGATGCGGAATTTTTTTGGAGGATCCGACGGGTTCACAGATTGTGAAAGGTCTCCTCGGTCAGACCGGCCTGCTTTAGAATCGAGCGCAAGGTTCCGGTGGGGATGTCGCCGGGGTGCATGGCGACATAAGTTTGCCGGCCATCGGCATGTTTCAAAACCACATGGGAGCCGGACTGGCGTCTCACCACAAAACCGGCGCGCTGGAGTTTTGCCAGGGCCTCACGCGCTTTGTAAGGCATCGTCGGGAAGTTCCAGGGTTGAAAACAGAAATTCGGATGACGGAGCCAGGTGTTCGCCGCTGGCATTTTTCTCGGCGATCCAGAGCTTCAGCAAATCCAGCGCGGCCGCACGGGCGCCATCAATACCCAAACCATGCGTGGTCAATCCGAGGCTCGGCAAATGCGCGTAAAAATAGCCGGCCGGAAAATCCTTGTCCTGCACTTTCTCAAATAAAACACCGATGTTCATGCCGAACTAATACCGCTGAAAAAGGGCGCGGTCAACGGAGGAGTTTTCACCATGGTTGTGACAAAAAAATCAGTCGCCCATGCTGATGCCCAGCGCGCGGGCCGTGCGGACAAAACCTTCGTCCAGCGGCACCGTGCGCAACTGGCCGATGGCCGCCGCCAGCGGCACGCTGTCCACGAATTTTCCGTTGTGCGCGACCATCCGCCCGAACCGGCCTTCGGTGATCAGCTCGACGGCCTCGCGCCAAACAAGGTGCAGAGCACGCGATCCATGAACGTCGGGCTGCCGCCGCGCTGCAAATGGCCGAGGACCATTGAGCGGGTTTCCTTGCCGGTGCGCTTTTCAATTTCCGCCGCGACCACCGCGCCGATGCCGCCGAGCCGCGCCTCGCGGTTTTGCTGCTGGCCGCCGGCGACGACAAAATCTCCGCCCGCCAGCCGCGCGCCTTCCGCCGCGATGACCAGCGTAAAATGTTTCCCCCGTTTTTCGCGCTCGTTGATGGCTTCGCAGACGCTTTCGTAGCGGAACGGAATTTCGGGAATCAAAATCACGTCCGCGCCGCCGCCCACGCCGGCGTAGAGCGCGATCCAGCCCGCGTAACGGCCCATGACTTCCAGCACGATCACGCGGTTGTGGCTTTCGGCGGTGGTGTGCAGGCGGTCGAGTGCGTCGGTGGCGCAGGCCACGGCGGAATCGAAACCGAACGTGACGGTCGTTGCCGCCAGGTCGTTATCAATCGTTTTGGGCACGCCGACAATCGGGATGCCGGCCTCGTGCATCTGCTGCGCGATGGTCAGCGAGCCGTCGCCGCCGACGGACACCAGCGCGGTGATGCCGAGCATCTCCATGCCGCGCTTGGTTTCGTCGAGCAGTTCTTTCGGCAACTGGCGCGTTTCGCCGTGGCCGGTCTTGGCGGAAAACCGGCCGCGGTTGGCCGTGCCGAGAATGGTTCCGCCGCGCACGAGCAGGCCGTCGAGCGCCTTGTAGTCGAGCACGCGGTAATTTTGCGGCGGCAGCAGACCGTCGTAGCCGCCGATGATGCCGATGGTTTCCCAGCCGCGCGAGTTGGCGGTTTTGGCGACGGCGCGAATGACGGCGTTCAAGCCGGGACAATCGCCGCCGCCAGTGACAATGCCGATTTTCATAGGATGAATCTACGGGTTGGCCAGCGGCGCTATTTTAACTGTCGTTTGAAATGGCACAAAGCAAAATCGTCTGGGCAAATCGGCTTGGGCTGCGGCGCACCGTTGCATTTCACGCCGTCGCCAGATTGTCTTCCAACACTTTCGAGTGCGTGGAATTTTCCGCCGGTTCGGCGGCCGGCGAATTTTCGAGAATCTTGATCGGCTCGTAAAACGTGTCGCGCTGCACCGGCGTGCGGCCGGTTTCGCGGATGGCTTTGATCATGTCGGCCTCGGTTTGCAATTGCGGCGCGGTCGCGCCGGCCATGTGGAAAATATGCTCCTCGATGATCGTGCCGTGCAAATCATCTGCGCCGTAGCTCAAGGCGACTTGCGCGAGCTTGGTGCCCAGGCCGACCCAATAAGCGGTGACGTGCGGAAAATTATCGAGATAGATGCGGCTCACGGCAATCGTGCGAAGGGAGTCAAACCCGGTCGGCGGATGCGCGACGGGGATGTCGTTGTCCTCCGGCTGATACGCCAGCGGCACAAAGCCGGTGAAGCCGCGCGTCTCGTCCTGCAACGCCCGCAGTTGCCGCAGATGATCCACGCGGTCGGCGAGTGATTCGACGTGGCCGTAAAGCATCGTGCAGGTGCTGCGCAGGCCGAGCTTGTGCCAGGTGCGATGCACGTCCAGGTATTCTTCGGCGGATTCCTTGCCCTTGGCGATGGCGCTGCGGACTTCCTTGCGGAAAATTTCCGCGCCGCCGCCGGTGAGCGAATCGAGGCCGGCGGCTTTCAATTCAGTTAGCGTTTCCAAAACGGATTTTTTGGCGAGCCAGGCGAGATGAAGAATTTCAATCGCGGTGAAACATTTTAATTGCAGCCGCGCATCGAGATTTTTCAACGCCTTCAGCATTTCGGTGTAATAGCTGAACGGCAGCGACGGGTGCAGGCCGCCGACGATGTGCAGTTCCGTGATGCCGAGCTTCAACGCCTCGCGCGCCTTTTCGACGATCTGCGGCACGGTCAGCTCGAAGCCGTCGGCGTCGCGTTTCTTCCGCGCGAACGAGCAGAACTGGCACGACAAAATGCAATAGTTCGAATAGTTGATATAGCGGTTGATGATGAAGCTGGCGCGATTGCCCACCTTGCGCTGGCGCACGAAATCGGCGATGGCTCCGACGGCGTTCAGGTCTTTCGATTCAAACAGCCGCAGCGCGTCGGCCTCGGAAATGCGTTCGCCCGCGACGACCTTGTCATAAAGGTCGCGCAGATCGCTGCGTTGAATGAAAAAATTCACGCCGGCAAATTAGCAGAAACGGGGCGGTTGGCAAATTGGCAGTTCCGGCCGCCGTGTCTGAAATTGGTGGGGCGAGCGTCCTCGCGAGCCGCTTGGGCAAGGCGACGTCCGGCTCGCGAGGACGTTCGCCCCACCGGTTTTTCAAATTGAGCCACTGCCGTATCGTCCGGGCGAGAATGAAGGTTTGATAAATCGGAGATTTTCTGCAACTTTTCGCGGCTCGCATTGTTGAATTTGAACCTGAATGTCATTTAGCCCGGTCAGAAATCTCGTCGCGACGGTCGCGGAAGCGTCCCCGGCGCAGTTCGACGACTGGCGGAAGTCGTGGCGTGCCGCGACGGACGCCGGGTCCGCCGAGCCGCTGCTCACGTTCGTGGCGCGCGAACGCGGCGTGGCCGAGGACGTGTTCACGCAGCGGCTCGCGGCGGCGCTCGGCTGGCCGTATCTCGACCTCGCCAAGCTCACGGTGGACAGCGAGGCGCGCAACAAGATTTCCACCAAGATCGCGTTCCAATTTTTTGTCATTCCCACCGCCGTGAACAACGGCGTTTTGCAGATCGCCGCCAGCGACCCGTTTGACGCGGCAATGATGAGCGCCGTCCGGTTCGACGCGAAAATGCCGGTGACGTTCGCGCTCGCGCCGCGCGGGGAAATCGAGAAGGCGCTGAAAAAATACTACGGCGTCGGTGCCGAAACGCTCGACGAAATGGGCGAGGGCGAGCCGATGGAACTCGAATTGGCCTACGACAAGGAAATCACCGAGGGCGACCAGGAGGCGAGCGTCATCAAGTTCGTGAACCAAATCATTTGGGAAGCGTTCAAGGATCGCGCGACGGACATCCATTTCGAGCCGCAGGAAGATGAGCTGCGCATCCGCAACCGCATTGACGGTATTTTGCACCAGATTCCGCTGCCACCGCAGTTGAAGCGGTTTCAGGCCGCGCTCATTTCGCGCATCAAGGTGATGAGCGGGATGAACATTTCCGAAAAGCGCCTGCCGCAGGACGGCCGCATCAACGTCCGCATCAAGGGCGAGGAAATTGACATCCGCGTTTCCACCGTGCCGACGGTTTATGGCGAATCGGTTTCGTTGCGCTTGCTGACGCGCGGAAAAATTTTTCTGTCGCTCGACAAACTCGGTTTTTCCAAGCTGGAGGAAGATGCCATTCGCGACATCATCATCAAGCCGCACGGGATTTTTCTCGTCACCGGCCCGACCGGCTCCGGCAAATCCACTTCGCTCTACGCTTTTCTTTCGGCGATCAATTCTGTTCACAAACGCATCATCACGGTTGAGGAACCGGTCGAATACGAACTCAAAGGCATCAATCAAATCGCCGTGCGGCCGGAAATCGGCCTGACGTTCGCGATGGGCTTGCGCCACATTTTGCGCCAGGACCCGAACGTGGTGATGGTCGGCGAAATCCGCGACCAGGAAACAGCGGACATCGCCATCCGCGCGTCGCTCACCGGTCACTTGGTTTTTTCCACGCTGCACACGAACGACGCGCCGAGCGCGTTCACGCGGTTGACGGACATGGGCATCGAGCCGTTTCTCATCGCGTCATCGGTGGAGGCGGTGATGGCGCAACGGCTGGTCCGCACGATTTGTCCGCACTGCAAGACCGAGCAGAAAGTGGATCACGATTACCTGCGGAGAATTGGTTTTCCCGAGGCGGACATGGAGACGGCGAAATTCTGGCGCGGCGCGGGCTGCGAAAATTGCCGCCAGCAGGGTTATCAAGGTCGCAAAGGCATTTACGAGCTGCTTATCGTCACCGAGGCGCTGCGGCCGCTCATCATGAACCGCGCGAACGCCTCGACCATCGCCCAGCGCGCCATCGAAAACGGGATGCGCACGCTGCGCGTGGACGGCTGGAACAAGGTCAAAGCCGGCACCACCACCATCGAGGAAGTGCTGCGCGTCACGCAAATGGAAGAACACATGGAAGCACTGGTTGGCGGCGGGGACAAAACCTGATTTATTCCAAGGTGATGAAATTACAAATTTCAAATTGCAAATTTCAAATTAGAACCACCGAGGCAACGGCCGGGTCGCTGCCGGCAATCCGCAATTCGCAATTCGCAATTCAAAATTAACCCATGGCCCGCTGGAAAAATTGCAACATTTTGCACCTCGCGCCCGACGCCAAACGGCTCTGGCAGTTTGACGCGAAAGGACACGGCTTTGTGCTGGGCCGCGAGCAGCGCGTGCCGCACGCCGAGCCGGTGCCGGGAAAATTCGGCGCGAAAAGCTGGGGGTCGCTCTGGCAGCCCAAACTGAACATCGCCTGGCTGCCGCCGGAAAATGTTTTTCTCCGCGTCGTCGAACTGCCCGCGAGCAACGCCGAGGAAACGCTTTCGATGGTGGAACTGCAGTTGGAAAAACTGTCGCCGCTGCCGGTCACGCAAATTGTCTGGACGATGCACCTGTTCGGCACGCACACGGGCGAGCGGAAGGGCGACGCCGCGCCGGAAAGTTTGCAGACGGTCATTGTGGTCATCGCCGCGCGCAGCCTCGTGGAGGAATTTTTGGGCCGGCTGGAGAAGGATGGTTTTCTCGCCGACCGGCTCGAAGCGCCGATGCTCGATCAGCTTGAAGCCGTGGACGCGCAGACCGACGGCACCTGGCTGTTTCCGATGTCGCTGGGCGGCCAAAACGCCGCGCTCGTGGCGTGGTGGAGCGGCGGCGTGCTGCGGAATTTAAGTTTTGTCGCGCTGTCGCCCGCCGGCGACCGCGTGCGGGAATTGAAGGATCAGCTCGCGCACATCGCGTGGGCGGGCGAACTGGAAGGCTGGCTGGTCGGCCAGCCGAAATGGCATCTCGTCGCCGACCCGGTGAACGCGGCGGAGTGGGAAAATCTTTTGCGCGCGGGCCTCAACGAGCCGGTGCAAGTCTCCGCACCGCCGGCGCCGGCGGAACTGGCCGGACGCACGGCCAAGCGCGCGGCGGCGGCGACGGCCAAGGCGAATTTGCTGCCGGCGGAATTCACGGCGCGGTATCACCAGCAGTTCATTGACCGGCTCTGGCTGCGCGGCCTGGCTTACGCGGGCCTGGCTTACGCGGTTTGTCTGGTGATTTATTTTTCCGCCGTCCAGGTGCTTGGCTATCAAACGCGCCAGGTGGAAAGCGCCGTGGCGCAGATCAGCAACGATTACACCAACTCCGTCCAGCTCCGGGTGCGCTTCGGGATTTTGCAGGAACGCTCGGCGTTGAAATACGCGGCGCTGGACTGCTGGCAACTGGTGGCGCAGACGCTGCCGCAGAGCCTTTCGCTGCAACGCTCCAGTTTCGCGGACGGGCGCAAACTCTCGCTCAGCGGCCAGGCCAGCCCGGACGACGTGCAGAAAATTTATGATTTTTACGACGCGCTGCGGAAGTCGAAGCTGAACGGCCAGCCGATGTTTGATTCGAGTCCCGGCAGCGGCGAGCAGCCGACTTCCCGCCTGCAGGGCAACGTCCTGTCCTGGAATTTCTCGCTGGAACTGCTGCGTTCCGAGGAGGAGGCGCGATGAAAAAATATTTCGCCCAACTGCGTCCGATGGAACGCCGGCTCGTCGTCGGCGTGGCGGTGGTCGTGCTGATTGTGCTGAACGGCGTCTTCATCTGGCCGCACTTCAACGACTGGGGCGCGTTGCAGGCGCGTCGGGCCAAGGCGCAGGTGGAACTGGACCGCGACCGCAAAGCGGTGGCGCAGATTCCGGCGCTGCAGGCGGACGTGAAAAAATTTGAGAGCGAAGGCGAGTTTGTCGCGCTGGAGGACCAGGGCATCAATTTCCTGCGCACCATCATGTCGCAGGCCGGGGCCAGCGGCGTGGCCGTCCCGAACACTTCGCGCCAGATCACGCACACCAACGACGTGATGTTTGTCGAGCAGGTGCAGAACATCAACGCCAGCGCCACCGAAGAGCAGCTCGTGGATTTTCTTTACAAGCTCGGTTCCGGCGGCTCGATGATCCGCGTCCGCGATTTGGAACTGCAGCCGGATGCGCCGCGCCAGAAACTTTCCGCCAACATCCGGCTCGTGGCGAACTACCAGAAAAACCCGCCGCCGGCGACCGCCGCGAAAACTCCAACCGCAAAGGCAAAATGAAAACCATCCTTCTCGCACTGGCTTTGGCCCTCACCGGCCTCGAACTGTCGGCGCAAACCCCGCCCGGCACCGCCGCGCCCGGCCCGGGCAAACTGCCGCGCTTTCAAACACCGCCGGCGACCGCCGTGCCGGGATCGCCGGATGAGGTCATTCCGCCCGGCACAATCAACTGGCAGGGCGTGGAACTGAACCAGGTGCTGGAAATTTACGCGAAGTATGTCGGCCGGACGCTGCTGCGCGGGCCGTTGCCGGACGTGAAAATTGTTTTGAAAACGGAAACGCCGTTGACGAAGACCGAGGTGATCCAGGCGTTGCAGGCGGTGCTGGCGCTCAACAATGTTTCGCTCGTCAACATCGGCGACAAGTTCGTGAAGGTGTTGCAGTCCGACCAGGCGGGCCAGGCTGGCGGCGAGGTGAACACCAACAGCGCGAAAGAACTGCCCAACCTCGGCTCCTACGTCACGCACATCGTGCAGTTGAAATACGTCAAGCCCAGCGAAATGATTCCCGCCATCCAGCCGTTTGCCAAACTGCCGAATTCCATTCTGGCCATTGACGGCAACGGCATTCTCGTCCTCCGCGACTACGCGGAAAACGTCAAGCGGATGCTGGAGATGATCGAGCAGATTGACGTCAACGTGCCGGCGGAATACATCTCCGCCGTCATCCCGATCCGTTACGCGAAGGTGGATGACATTGCCTCCGCCTTGAACAGCCTCGGCGGGGCTGGCGGCGGCGGCGCGACGGTCAGTATCGGCAACAACACGAGCGGCGGCCAGATCAGCGGCCTCGGCAACCGCAGCAGCGGCCTCGGCGGCGGTTTCGGGGCCACCGGCGGTGTGGGCGGCAATAATTACCAGTCCGGTGCCCTCGGCGGCGGCGCGGGCGGCACCAGCAGCGCCTTCGGCGGCACCCGCACGGGCTTGGGTGTCGGCGGCACGGCGGCCAATCCCAACGGCACACCGACCGGCGGCAGCTCGTTTGCCTCGCGCTTGAACGCCATCATCAACAACGCGTCCGGCGGTGCCGGCGGCGGGGTCAACGGCAAACAGGAGCCGATCCAGTTGTTTGGCCAGACCAAAATCATTCCGAACGAAAGCAGCAGCACGCTGCTCATTTACGCCACGCGGCCGGACATGGACGCGATCACCAACATCATCGCCAAGCTCGACGTGCCGCTCGCGCAGGTGCTGGTCGAGGCTGCCATCATTGATTATTCGCTGGGTCCCAACAACTTTACCTTCGGGGTTTCGGCGGCGCAGAATCCCACCACCCTGACCGGCAACAGCCAGGTCGCCGGCGGCGGGAACAACGGCGCATCGTTCTACAATTTCGCCAACAACTCGCTCGGCACCAATGTGGCCAGCTCCTTTGCCAACGGGCTGGGCGGCGGGCTTAGTTACTTTGGCAACATCGGGCAGACCTGGGATCTGGCCATGACGGCGGTGAATTCCGATTCGCACGCCAGCGTTATCCAAAAGCCGCGCATTCAGACCTCGCAGGCCAAGTCCGCGCAATTTTTCGTGGGCGACACGGTGCCCTACGTCACCGGCAATTCCTACGGCACGGCCTACGGCTCCGGCGTTTCCTACTCGCAGTTGTCGGTCGGCGTGGAATTGGATGTGACGCCGTTCATCAATCCCGACGGCCTCGTCGTCATGGACATCCAGCAGGAAATTGACGATCTCAACGGCTACACCACCATTGACAACGTGGGCCAGGTGCCCAACACCATCAAGCGCACGCTCAACGCCGAAATTGCCGTGCGGGACAAGGACACCGTCATGCTCGGCGGCTTCATCAAGTCCAACAAATCCACCAGCCGGTCGGGCGTGCCGTGGTTGATGGACATTCCCGTCCTCGGCAATTTGTTCAGCTCCCGTTCCGACAGCAAGCAGCGCGAGGAACTGATCGTGCTGATGCGGCCCACGGTGTTGAAGACGCCGGAACTGGCCGCGAAAAACACCATTTTGGAAGAGCGGAAGCTGCCCGGCGTTTCCGCCACCGCCGCCGAAAGTTCCGCCGAGGAACGCAAGCTGATTGATGCGCAGAGCAAACGCGAGCAGAAGGAATTCAAGAACACCAAGCAATACGACGGCTTCTTCGTGCCGGCTCCGGACGAAAGCTCCACCAATGGCGCGGCCGCCCAACCGCTCTCGGAAAAGGACGCGCAGGAAAAAGCCCGCGCCGCGCTGGTGGAAAAAATGAGCGAGCTGGACGCCACCACCAACGCCCCGGCCAAATAACCGCAACGGCGGATCAATCCGGCCGGGGAATGAGTGGTGGGGCGAGCGTCCGCGCGAGCCGGCGCGGTTTATTGGCTTGAGCGGCTCGCGAGGACGCTCGCCCCACCGGATTGATCCAGGTTCATCATCGCCGTGTCAAAGTTGACACGAACGGCGATAATTTTTTAGACGCAAAGCGGCAGGGCTTAAACCGTTCGCATCTGCACCGCGTCCACGATTTCCGTGCCGACGGAAATGGCACCGATGATGACCACGGTTTCGCCGGGCAGCACCCGGCCCAGTTCGGCCAGTTTCTTCAGCCCGGCTTCAATCGTGTTCTGCGGCTGGATGAAATCAAATTCCGTGACGAAGGACGTGACGCCCCAGCTCAAGGTGAGTTCGTTCGCGGATTTTTCATTGTCGCACATGGCGTAAATGGGCGAGTAGCGCGGCCGCATCCAGCCGGCGTAGCGCGCCATGTGGCCGTGGCGCGTGAAGGAAATGATCGCCGCCGCCTTGAGTTCGTTGGCCATCACCACCGCGCTTTTGACGAGCTTCTCGCGGGCGGTGGTCAGCTCGGCCAGTTCGTGAAACTGTGCGTTGCCGCTGCGCTCGATGCGTGTGGCAATCTTGTCAAACACCTCGATGCACTTGAGCGGATATTTGCCGACGGTGGTTTCGCCGCTCAACATGATCGCGTCAGCCTCCTCAAACACGGCGTTGGCGATGTCCGTGACCTCGGCGCGCGTGGGCATCGGTGCCTCGATCATGCTTTCAAGCATGTGCGTGGCGACGATGACAGGCTTGCCGAGCCGCAGGCAGGTCTTGACGATACGGCGCTGGACGATGGGCAGTTCGTAATACGGAATTTCAATGCCCAGATCGCCGCGCGCCACCATGATGCCGTCGGCCTCGCGGACAATGGATTCCAGATTCTGCACGGCCTGCTGGTCCTCGATTTTGGCGATGACAAACGGCTGTGGCTGCTGGTCGCCGAACAATTCGCGGAGCTGGAGCAAATCGCGCGCCTCGCGCACAAACGAGAGCGCGATGAAATCCACGTTGAGTTCCAAGCCGAGCTTCACGTCGCGGATGTCCTTGGCGGTGAGCGCGGGCAGGCTGACCTTGACGCCGGGCAGGTTGATGTGCCGGCGGCTGCCGAGCGTGCCGGCGGTGAGCACTTCGCATTCGACCTTGTTGCCGTTCTTGACGAGCACCTTCATTTCAATCGCGCCGTTGTCGAGCAAGACCACGTCGCCCACGCTGATGTCGTTGATGAAATTCTCGTAGTTCACGTCCACGGAATGTTCCTCCTCGCTTTTTTCGCCGCGCACGGTGAGCGTGAACTTCTGGCCCGGCTTCAAGTCCAGCGGCGAACTGATGTCGCCGGTGCGGATGGCTGGTCCCTGCGTGTCCATGAGGATGCCGGCGCGGCGCTGGCGGCGCACGGATTCGGCGCGGATGTCGGCGGCGACGCGGCGCACCCAGTCGTGCGGCGCGTGCGACATGTTGAGGCGGAAGACGTTCACGCCCGCGTCCATGAGCTTGCCGATCATTTCGGCGGAGTCCGTGGCGGGGCCAAGCGTGGCGACTATTTTTGTGCGGCGGAGGGTTCCCCTTTGCATGGGGCGAAAAGTAAACCTACCGCCGGGAATTAAAAAGCTTTTAATCGGCGCGCCCGCAGAAAACAGGCTTGCCAAAGCCGCCGGCCGCAGTCATATTCAAGGCCTAACTTTTTAACAAAAAATTATGGCTGACGCTGCAAACAAATATCCGGAGAATGTTCCGGGCAAATACTACGTTGACAACCAGTGCATTGACTGCGACCTGTGCCGCGAAACGGCGCCGGACAATTTCAAGCGCAACGAGGACGGGGGCTATACCTTTGTCTATAAACAACCCGCCTCGCCCGACGAGGAAAACCGCTGCAAAGAAGCCAAGGAAGGCTGCCCCGTGGAAGCCATCGGCGACAACGGCTGAAATTTACCGTCCCCCAAAACCAAGCCCGCAGGATGATTCCTGCGGGCTTTCTTTTTGCGAGTCGCGCAGCCAGCTCCGCGGCAAAAAACCGGCGACGACGCTGAATTTCGTTGACAGCCGGGGCGCGCGGACGAAACAATTCGGAAAACTTTCTGGGAATATTTTAATGTTGTCCGCCCAACCTTCAGGCCAACGCCGCGTGCGCGGCGGAAAGTCCATCGTCCGTTTTTTCTCATTGTGAAAAATTACATTCTCGACACCAACGTCCTGCTCCACGATCCCAACTCGCTCGTCAATTTCAAGGAGAACACCGTGCTCGTGCCCATCGAGGTCATCGAGGAAATTGACCGGTTCAAGCGCGAGTCCACCGAGCTGGGCCGCAACGCGCGCACGGTGTCGCGGATGCTCGACGGCTTTCGCGGCGAAGGCAGCTTGAGCGCGGGCGTGGACTTGCCGAACGGCGGGAAGTTGAAAATCGCGTTTCAAAAAAACGGCCACGGCGAGACGATCTTCACCAAAGATTCGGTGGACAACCGGATTCTCGCGCTCGCGGCCAGCATCCAGAAATCGCAGCCGAAGAACGCGACGATCCTTGTTTCCAAGGACATCAATCTGCGCATCAAGGCGGACGCGCTCGGGCTGTTCGCCGAGGATTACGAGACCGACCGCGTCTTCATCACCGACCTTTACACCGGCATGGTGGATTTGACCGTGTCGGCGGAAAAAATGGCCGCGTTCCGCGCCAAGAGCGAACTCGTGCTCGACACCGGCAAACAATATTTTCCGAACGAATTTTGCACGCTCACCGACGAGACGAATCCCAAAAAGGCGGCGTTGACGAAAGTGGACCCGACCGGAACGAAGCTGGTGCCGATCATTGACTGCCGCGAAGGCGTGTGGGGTATCAAGCCGCGCAACCGCGAACAGCATTTCTGCCTCGACGCGCTGCTCGACGACCGCGTGAAGCTCGTCACGCTCATGGGCAAGGCCGGCACGGGCAAAACGCTTTTGGCGATGGCCGCCGGCTTGAAACGCACCGTGCAGGATCGGGAATTCCGCCGGCTCGTCGTGGCGCGGCCGACGATTTCGATGGGCAAGGAGCTGGGTTTTCTCCCCGGTTCGCTGGAGGAAAAACTTGCGCCGTGGATGCAGCCGATTCACGACGCGCTGGAAATGTTGAGCGACTTGAACATGGGCCATGACCATCGCCGCGCCGCCGATCTGATGCGCAGCGGCAGCATCGTGGTGGAGGCGTTGAGCTACATTCGCGGCCGCAGCATCGCGAACCAATTCATGATCATTGACGAGGCGCAGAATCTCACGCCGCTCGAAGCCAAAACCATCATCACGCGCGTCGGCAGCGGCACGAAAATTATTTTCACCGGCGATCCCTACCAGATTGACAATCCCTATGTGGACTCGTCGTCGAACGGATTTAATTACATCGTCAGCCGGTTCCGCGATCAGGCGATTGCCGCGCACATCGAGCTGCAAAAGGGCGAGCGTTCCGAGCTGGCCGAGCTGGCGGCAAATATTCTTTGAACGCCGGCATTTCCGGGTGCCAGCCTAAATTGCAGCGTGCAAACGACTTTGCTGTCAATCGCACAAATATGCCGGGCCTGGGCATTTTTGCCGGTTGACAATTTCGCAAAACCGGCAGAATTTGAAAGCAGTGAAAAATTTGGGTTTATGATTTCAAACGAACGTCCATCGCCTTACGGCCGGCGGCCCTATCAAGGCCAGGGTTACGGCACGCCCCAATACAGCCAGCCCCGTCCGCCGGTCAACGAAGACACGCTCAAAACCGCCGAGGTGCAGATTGAGCGCAAATTTTTCGTCTTCACCCTCAAGGAAAATCCGCGCGGTCGTTTTCTCCGCATCAGCGAGGAGGTCGGCGGTCGCCGCGACACGATCATCGTGCCCTCGACCGGTCTGGAAGATTTCCGGCGGTTGGTGGATGAAATGGTGAAGGCGTCGAACGAAATTCCCGCCAAGGCACCCGCGCCGAATCCCAATCCCAATCCCGAACCGGGAGCCTAAAGCCGGTTTGAATTTCCAAGACGCCGGTGAAATCAGTTTTTCGCCGGCGTTTTTTTCTTTTTCAGCTTCGCCGGTTGGACCGGTCGCGCATCGCCCCAAAGCCCTTCCAAATCGTAGCGCTTGCGCGTGTCCGTGTGCATGACGTGGACAATCACGTCAAAATAATCCAGCACTACCCACGTCCCGCCGGTCGAGCCTTCCGCGCGCGACGGGCGCAGGTCGTGTTCGTCGCGCAGCTTGCTGGTGATTTCCTCGACGATGGCGCGCAGATGCGGCTGGCTGGTGCCGGACGCGATCACGAAATAATCCGTCACGCTCGACAGCTTGCGCACATCGAGCACGACGAGGTTTTCCGCCTTTTTATTGTCCGCGAAATCGCGGCACAGCAACGCCAGTTTTTTGGAATCCATATTGACGCGGATGATTTAACCACAGATGGCTGCGGATGAACATGGTTAAATTTCGGAAACGGACGTATCGCGCGCAGGCCGCGACGAGGGCGAAGGAATTAAAGAACTTGTTTTACCTTCGCCAGCGTCGCGACCTGCGCGCGACTTTTTTCTAAACGTAAAGCCGTCCGTTGCGAATGGCTTCCGCCACGGCGGTGGAAACCAGGTTTTCAACCGGCAAGCCCGCCCGCACCCGCGCGCGGATTTCCGAGGACGACACGCCGAACGGAAAACCGCGCAGCCTCCGCCCGCGAAATGGCGCGGGAAAAACTGCCGCCGGGCCGCCCGGCCGCGGAATGGCCACGAACTCCGCCAGCCGCGCCAGTTCCGCTGGCTCGCGCCATTCGTTGAGCTTCGGCACATTGTCCGCGCCGATGAGATAAAACAGTTCCGCGCCGGAAAACTTTTTTGCGTAATCGCGCAGCGTGTCCACCGTGTAGGAAATGCCGCCGCGCCGGATTTCCTGCTCGTCAATTTCGCATTGCGTTTTCCCGGCGAGCGCCAGCCGGAGCCATTGCAGCCGCACGGTGTCCGGCGCGGGCTTGTTTTCCGGTTTGAACGGCGACTGCGCCGCCGGAATAAAAAAAAGCCGGTCCAAACCCAGTTCCTCCATCGCCGCCTGCGCGACGAGCAGATGGCCGAGATGCACCGGATCGAACGAACCGCCAAAAATTCCAAGTTTCATGTTGAAAGTTGCAGGTTGCAGGTTCAAGGATCGCACGCTGTGGGTTTAACTTGCAACTTTCAACCTGCAACCTGCAACTATTTTAGCAACATCGCCGGACGCCGTTGAATTTTGCTTCCGTGACTTGTGTGAAAATTTTCTGGTCGCTGGGCGGCTCGCAGGCGCAGGTCTGCTGTTTTGCGCGTTCAAACTGCGTTTCGCCGGAAAGTTCTTTGGCCAGGCCCAGCGCTATGGCCGCCGCACCCGCCGCGCTGCGAAGATTCGGGCCGGATTCTTTCAGCGCATAATCCGGCAGCCAGACCGGCGCGGTTTCGTGCAGCACCGCCGGCTTGCGTTTGGCCAAAAGTAGAATCCATTCGCGGATGCTTAAGCAAACAATGGTCGCTACTAAAACCAGAAAACTGCCAGCAACGCACGCATCAAGAATGTTGTTAAACCATTGTTTTCGGATGACGGGGAGTTGAGTTTCAATGGCTTTTACATCCGGCTGATGAGCGATATCCGCTTTTAGCTGGGTGGCTAGGTTAAAATGCTTTTCAGACAAGGCATTTGCCTGCGCCAAAAATCCGATGCGCGGGTCGGAACTCCAGATTTTCTCCGCGCCCGCCGTGAACGTCACCGCCAGCAGCCAGACGAGCGGAATCAAAGTAATCAGCGCCAGCGCCGGTCTTCCGACTTTGGACTTTGGACCTTGGACTTTGGACTCCGCCAAAAGCTGCTTTTTCAAAATAATCGTCGTGCCGAGGCACAGCGCGATGGCAGCGAGCATTTGATTCGCGATGCCGAACAGCGGCCACAGCGAGTTGATGCCGCCGAGCGGATCGCGCACGCCTTGAATCAAAAAATAGCCCCACGCGCCGACCATCAGCGCGGCGGCAATCGGCGTGGCAAAAAAGTTTTTCGGATCGCCCAGCGGTTTCCATACTTTGCCCAAAACGCCTTGCAGCAAATAGCGTCCAACGCGCGTGCCGGCGTCGAGCGTCGTCAAAATGAACAGGGCCTCGAACATCACCGCGAAGTGATACCAGAGATCCAGCCAGCGGCCGTTGACGGCCTTGGAAAAAATATGCGCCATGCCCACGGCCAGCGTCGCCGCGCCGCCGGTGCGACCGAACAAGGTTTTTTCGCCAAGCTGATGCGCGAGCGAATTCATCTGGTCAACGGTGACGGGAAAATTCAGCGCGTTGATTTTGGCCACGGTTGCGGCGGGGTCGCCTTTGACGTTCATGCTCAAATACACGCCCGGATCGAGCGTGCAGGCGGCGATGAGCGCCATGATGGCGACGAACGATTCAAAGCACATCGCGCCATAGCCGATGGGCCGCGCGTAATTTTCGCGCGTGATCATTTTCGGCGTGGTGCCGCTGGCGATGAGCGCGTGAAAACCGGAAATGGATCCGCAGGCGATGGTGATGAAGCAGAACGGAAAAATTTTGCCGGCAACGACCAGGCCGGAGCCGTCAATGAACTGGGTGATGGCGGGCATTTGCAGATGCGGCAGCGTGCAGAGAATTCCCAGCGCCAGCGCGAGAATCGTGCCGAGTTTCATGAACGTGCTCAAATAATCGCGCGGCGCGAGCATGAGCCAAACCGGCAGGCTGCTGGAAATCACGCCGTAGCCGATGATAATCCACGCGAGCGAAATGTCGCGCAGCCCGAACACCTGCGACCAATGCGCATTTTCATAAACCAGTTTGCCGCCCCAAACCGCGAGCAGCAGCAGCGTGACGCCGAGCGCGGTGGCTTCGAGAACTTTGCCGGTTCGCAGAAACCGCATGTAGCCGCCCATGAACAGCGCGATGGGAATCGTCGCGCCGACGGTGAACACGCCCCACGGACTTTCGGCGAGCGCGCGAACGACGACCAGCGCCAATACCGCAAGCAAAATTACGAGAATCGCAAGAATCGCCAAAACGGAAATGGCACCGGCGGGCGCATTCAATTCTTCCTTCACCATTTCGCCGAGCGATTTGCCGTTGCGCCGCATTGAGCAAAATAAAATCACAAAATCCTGCACCGCGCCGCCAAGGACAACGCCAATCAAAATCCACAGCGCGCCGGGTAAATAGCCGAATTGCGCCGCCAGCACCGGGCCGACAAGCGGGCCGGGACCAGCAATCGCCGCGAAATGGTGGCCGAATAAAATAAATTTATTCGTGCGGACAAAATCCTTGCCGTCGTCGCGGACTTCGCAAGGCGTGGCCCGGCGGTTGTCCAAGCCGAGCACGCGTAGCGCGATCCATTTGGAATAAAACCGGTAGCCGATGGCGTAGGTGCAGACGGCGGCGATGATGAGAAAACCGGAATTGACCGGCTCGCCGCGCTTGAACGCGAGCACGGCGTAGGCCCACGCGCCGAGCAGCGCGAGCAGGCACCAGCAAACCGGGGCGAGGATTTTTTTCATCGGCTCGCGCATTTGCTAAAGGAATGGCCGAGCCGGCGCAAGCGCGAACGCGCTCGACAAGCCGGATTTTTCGGCGTAATTAAAAAACATGAGTGCAAACACTTTCAAGGCACCGTGGGGCCGGACGCTCTGCTGGATGTCGGCGTTCAGCGTCGTCTTGGTTTTGGCGGTGACGGCTCCGCTGCTTTTCAAAGTCAAACCGGAGTCGCGGTGGTTGGTCACGGCGCTGCTGCTGCTGCTGCCCGTCGCGGCGCTGTTCGTCGTCCGCAGCTATGCGATTGAGTTTGACGAACTGCTCATCCGGCGGCTGCTGTGGACGACGCACTTGCCGCTGGCGAAATTACAGTCCGCCGAAGCGGTGCCGGACGCGATGCGCGGCAGCCTACGGCTGTTCGGCAACGGCGGAATGTTTTCGATCACCGGGCTGTTTCGCAATCGCGCGCTCGGCAACTACCGGGCGTTCGTCACGGATTTGAAAAAAACCGTCGTGCTGCGGTTTCCAAAACGGACCGTCGTCGTTTCGCCGGAAAACCCGGAGCAGTTCGTCGCGGAAATCTCCTCGTTCGCAAGGTGCCATTCGTAATTCAATATTCCCATGACCCGTCATTGTCACAACTGCGGTGAACCATGGACGCTGCCCGGCAATCCCGGCTGCGGCGAAGTCTGCATGAAATGCCGCGCCGATTTGCGCGTCTGCTTGAACTGCACGCATTACGATCCGCGCGTGGCGGAGCAATGCCGCGAACGCCGCGCCGATCTGGTGCTGGAAAAAGCCGCGGGCAATTTTTGCGAATATTTTGAATTCGCCCGCCGCAAATGGGTTCCGAAAGCCGAAGTCAATCAGCGCGAGGCCGCCGCGCGCGCACACCTGAAAAAATTATTTGGCGATTGAATTTCCATTTGATGCGTGGTGCGTGACACGTGAAGACGAAAACGATGTTCCCGCAGGGCAGATCATGATTCACGCTTGAAACTTGACGCTTGAACCTCAAAACTCCGGCCGATGAAAGTCAGCGGATTTACTTTTTTGCGCAACGGCCAGAAGCTCGGCTATCCGTTCGTCGCGTCCATCCGCTCGATTTTGCCGCTGGTGGATGAATTCGTCATCGCACTCGGCCCGTGCGACGACGACACGGAAAAAATGCTGCGCGAAATCGGCGATCCGAAAATCCGCATCATCCCGACGCAGTGGAACGAAAACCTCCGGCCCGATTACAGCGTGAAAGGTTTCGTCTATGGCCAGCAAAAATCCATCGCGCTGTTCAACTGCACCGGCGATTGGGCTTTTTATCTCGAAGCCGACGAGGTGCTTCACGAAGACGATTTGCCGAAAATCCGCGCGGCGATGGAAAAACATTTGAATGACGAGCGCGTCGAGGCGCTGGCGTTTGATTATCTCCATTTTTACGGCAATAAAAACACAATCGCGTGGTCGCCCGGCTGGTATCGCAGCGAGGTTAGAATTATCCGCAACACGATTCCGGTCTGGTCGAGCGAGGCGCTTTTTTTCAACGTCATCGAGACGCACAAAAAAGCGCGCCATCCGCGCGCGGCGCACACCGGCGCGACGATTTATCATTACGGCTGGGTGCGCAGCGAGGCGCAGATGAACTTGAAGTCCGCCAGCGTGCTGAAATTCTGGAACAACCGGACGCTGACGGCGGTGGATTATTCAAAAATGGATCCGGCGGCGCTGAAACTTTTTTCGGGCACGCATCCGAAATTCATCCATGATTGGCTGCCTCCGGCGGAAGGAATTTTCCAGACCGACCCGAATTACCAGCCTTCAGCGCGCGAAAAAAAACACCGGCGGATGCTGAAGCTGGAAAAACTGCTCGGCGTGCAGTTCAACAAAAAACATTACCGGCTGGTCCGCTGACCGCGCTTTCGCACGCGGCCATCACGGCGGTCACGGAAATTTCCGCCACCGGCCGCGCGGGCGGGGGCGACAGCGTCCAGTCCGGCCGGCGGAACGGATGCGGATGGCCCGGCCAGCTTGTGTCCATGAGCATCAGCACGCGCTTGCCCATCGCCACTGCGAGGTGCAGCGCGCCGGTGTCGCCGCCGACGGTGAACCGGGAAAGTTTCATCAGCCCGCCGGTGACGAGCAGCGGCACGCCGGCGGAAACCACAAAACCCGCGTCCAGCGCGGGCCGCAGCCGCGCGCGGTCGGCGGGACCGCCGCCGAAAATGATCTGGCCGCCGCGCGCCTGCCAGTGCCGGGCGAGCGCGAGAAAATTCTCCAGCGGCCAGTCTTTCGGCGGCGAACTGGTGAACGGCTGGAGAAACAAGGTCGGTTTGGCCGGCTCCAATTTTTGTTCCGCGAAAAATTTTCCGGCGGCGGCCAGCGCCTCGGCGGGCAGGAAAAATTCATTTTTGACTTCGCCGATTTTCAGGCCGCCGGCGCGCAGCAGTGCAAGATGTGATTCCGCCGCGTGGAAGTTTTGGTCGCGGCGGGTGTTGTGCGTGTAGGCCCACTGTCGGCCGGTGTTGTAAACGCAGCCCCAGCGCTGCGGCGCGCCGGTGAGCCGCGCGAGCCAGGCGGTTTCGCCGTAGCCTTGAAAATCCACGGCCAGTTCAAATTTTCCGCCGCGCACCCGCCGCAGCAGGCGGAAAAACTCCGGGATCACCTTCAGCGGATTGCCGCTGCGCAAAACGGCGCGGTCAATCGCGATGACCGCGTCCACGTCGTGAAAGCCGCGCAGCAGCGGGGCGTTTTCGCGCGAGGTGAGGAAGGTGATTTTCGCGGCGGGAAAATTCTGGCGGACGACGGAAACCGCCGGCAGGGTCAGCAGCACGTCGCCGATGGATTTGAGGCGGATGAGCAGGATGGATTTTACGTTTTCCATTTTATCGCGGCAGGCCGGCCGATTGCGGGCAGCCGCGCAGATGCCAGCCGGCCAGCGCGGAGCAGATTTGCCAGCGCGAGCGCCAGCGCGGATTTTTTCCGAGGGTCAGCGCCGTCAGCAGCAGCGCCGCCAGCCAGTCCACGAGCAGCCGCAGCAGCAGGCCGGCGAACAAAACCAACCGCGCCGGCGGGCCGAAATTTTTTTTGAAATAGGCGTAGCGCGAACGCCAGTATTCAATGCGCACGCCGACGGAAACCTGCCTGGCGGTCTGGCCCTGACCGTGCCAGACGCGGACCGCCGGCAGATGCACCACGCGGAAATTTTTCCGCCGCGCCTGCCGGCAAAAATCCGTTTCTTCAAAAAAGAAAAAGAAGCGCTCGTCCAGCCCGCCCAGCGCGTCCCAGACGGATTTACGGATGAGCATGAACGCGCCGATGACGGTTTCCACGTCGAGCGGGCCGGCGGGCGCAAATTCCTTGCCGGGAAATTTTCCCGGCCAGAGCCGGCGCAGCAGGGATTTGTTGAGCAGCTCCGTGGCGAGCGTGGGGAAATTGGCGATGGAATTCTGGCACGCGCCGTCGGCGTGGAGCAGTTGCGCGCCGGCCACGGCGCAATCGGGATGGGCGCGCTGCCAGGCCACCGCCGCCGCCAGCGCGCCGGGCGCGGGCCGCGCGTCGGAGTTGAGCAGCAGCAGAAATTCGCCGGCCGATTTTTGGGCGGCGAGATTGACGGCGCGGGCGAAGCCAAGATTTTTTTCGGAATGAAGAAATTGGATTTCCGGAAACTCGCGCGGCAGGGCGGCGGCGGTGTCGTCGGTCGAGCCGTTGTCAAAAACGAGGATTTCCACGGCCAGCGGCGCGCGGTTGTCCAGCACCGAGCGGATGGCGTCGCGGGTGAGCCCGCAGGTGTTGCGGGTGATGATGATGACGGAAACGTCCATGAATGGCGGCGCTCAACCGGGCGGGATATTTTTTTGTTCCTGGGCCGCGCGGACTTTGACATAGCGCGTGGCGGTGTAAAACGCGGTCATCCAAGCGATGTAAATTCCCTGCCAGCCGTCGAGCAAGCCGAGCCGCAAAAAATAGCTCCGCACAAAACGCCACGCCGGGCGGACGGTCAGATCAAAGCCATTCGCACGGCGCCCGCGCGCCAGGGCGTCGCGCAGGAAATCTTCGCTGTAGCTGGAGATTTTTGCGATCTGGCGGTCAATCGTCTCCGCGTTGTCGTGCAGGAGATCGCTGCGCAGGTCGCCCACGCGGCCCTCGACGATGAGCTTGTCGTGCGGATCCAAGCCGCCCCAGTGCGCGCGGCCTTTGCGCCACAGCCGGGTTTGGTGATCGGGATACCAGTCGCCGTGCCGGATCCAGCGGCGGCAAAACTGCGTGCAGCGCGGAAACCGGAACGCGGCGCAGTCGCCCGGCGCGGCGAGGGCGCGGCGGATTTCATCGCGCAGCGGCGCGGAAATTTCCTCGTCGGCGTCCAGTCCGAGCAGCCAGTCGCCGGCGGCCTTTTGCGCGGCGGAATTTTTTTGCGCGATGTGGCCTTTCCACGGTTCCCGGAAAATTTTCGCGCCGAATTCGGCGGCGATTTTGTCCGTGCCGTCGTTCACGTCGTCGTTCAGCACGACGATGATTTCCTGCGTCCAGCCGGCGACGCTGGCGAGCGTGCGGCGGATGCGCGCGGCCTCGTTGCCGGCAATGATGCAAACGGAGATGGGCAGGCGGGACATGATTTTAGTTGTTTCCAGTTTTGCCCAAGCTTAACACAGATTGTGCGGCACGAACCAGTCCGGCGGTTTCCACTCGGCATAAATATTTTGCCGCCGGTTCATTGGTCCCGACCAGCAGCCGGTAATTTTCCCCGGCGGGAAACCATTCTTTCCGCCCCGGATTCGGCCAGAACCAGGATACTGCCGGCGTGCCGGTCATCAGCGCCAAATGCAATGTGCCAGTGTCACCGCACAAATGCGCCGCGCTGTGCTGGATAACCGCCGCGAGTTGTATCAGATTCAGATTGCCGGCGAAAACCCGCCAAGGCCGGAATGGCAGCAACGGGAGCAGGTTTTTCATTTTTTCCAGTTCGCGCGGCGTTGGGGCGCAGGACAAAACCAGTTTTTTTTCGGGAAATCTTTTTTGCAGCGCGCCGACCAATTCGGCGAGTTGCTGCGGCGGCAATTCCTTGTAATCGGCGGTCGTGAATGGGCTGACGTGCAAATAGGTTCCCTGATCGGCCGTGGAGATTTGCGCCGTGTTCAAATGGTTCGGAGCGATTTGCACGCGGAATTCCGGAGGCGTGGACGGGAAGCCTGCCTTTTCGAGACAATGGCAGCGTTGCAAATAAACCGGCTCACCGCCAAATGGATATTGGATGCGGGCGGTGAACATTTTATTCCAGAACGGCGGGCCGCCGGCATCCGGCCGGCGGCCAAGGCGTTCCTTCGCGCCGCTCAAAAACGTCAGCCAACTTGAACGGTCGGAGCCGTTGAGGTTGATGAGCGCGTCAAATTTTTCCCGGCGTAGCCGCGAAACCATTTTCAAATTTTCGCGCAGCGTGGCGTGGCGCGGATAGCGCATGTAGCCCCAAACGCGGTTCACCCACGGCACACATTCCATGAGCGAGGTCACATGCGCAGCGACGGCCACGTGCAGCTCCGCCTGCGGATACGCCTGCCGAATCATCCAGAGAGACGGCAGCAAATGCACGGTGTCGCCCAGAAAGCCGAGATCCAGCACCATGACTTTCTTGGCAGCGCGCGTGCGTTGAAGAAAGTTTTCATGGCCGAATGATGACATATACGCGTTATCCTAGTTCAATTGCCGATAAATTCGCAAATGGAATTGAAATCCGGCGGCAAGCCACTTTACAAATAACGTCATGAAAGTCAGTGTCATAATTCCAACGCTATTGTTTCCACAGCGTGTTCACTGGCAAAAAAAGCCCGCCGGCTTTTTCAAGACCGGAGGGCGGTATTGCTAACAGGATATTTTAACCGGCAAACGTTACGCTGACGATGTCGCTAGGCTGGCCGATTTGGTCGTCGCCCCACAGGCCGAAGGCCTGGTATTCCCGCACCTCGGACTGCCCGGCCACGGCCAGCGGCGTGTGGTCGTCGTAGGGTGAGTTAGTGTCGCGGGAAACGAATTTCCAGCCGGTCGTTCCCTTAATGCGCACGTAGAGGTTGATGCCGTCCGCGCCGTTTTTGGTGAACTTGATGCGCACATAGCCGCTGAACGCCTGCGCGGTGATCTGCGCTTGATAGGTCTCCGGGTTGAACGGCGTGCTGCCGCCGACAATCTGCAACTCGGCGGCAATGGCGTCGGTCATGCCATCGGCCACTTTCCATTTCGCCACCTCGCCGCGCAAGCCGGTGAGGCTGGTGTCCATCTGGGTCTGTTTGGTTTGCGAGGCGCTGAGCCAGGCGGTTTTGGCCTGATCCGCAGCGTCCATCGCCGTGAGCAGCGAATCGCACCAACCGGTGATGTTCGTCAGCCGCGCGGGCGTGATTTCCAGTTGCGTGACCAGCGTCGGAACATTGGTCTTGAGGCTCTTGAGCCAAGGTCTCATCAAGCCGTCGGTGGTGGGAACGTAGTCTGCCATAGTTGCTGTTTTACTCCGTTTCTGCTCCGGCCAGTGGCCGGTATTGTTGTTGTTTGTCCCGAACCCTCCATTTTGGGCCGGGGCGGATTTTTTACCATGGCCCACCAGCATCAGAAAAGTTAAAAATGACTATTGCTTTCATTTTTTTAGTTTGCAATATGCTGATAATTAGCGAGAAGCATTTCTGGTCTCGGCGGTAAATGGGGTGGAAAAGTGCCTCGTTTCCGGGTTTTTTTCAGAAATATCCTGGGATATTTCGGAAATAACCCAGGGTCGGACGGAAGTTGGGCCGGACGCCAGCGAAATGTCCGGGGATATTTCCGGTCTGCTCCGAGGACGCGACAGAAATGGCCCCGGACATTTTGCTCCCCGCCGGAGACACGTTGGAAGTTGTCACGGAAACTTTGCTCCGCACCCAGGGATGGAACGGAAAATTCCCCGGCAATAATGCTCCGCTCCGGGGACATTTCCCTGCCAGCCGGATCATTTTCTGCGACATCCCGCCATGTTCTGGCCAAAACAAAACTTTCGTTTTGCGCCGCTTTTGCAAAAATAAAGGAATGGTTTCTTTTCTGCGCCAACTCTGGGGCTTTGTCCGCCCGTATCGCGGCCGCTTTTTCCTCGGCCTGCTCTGCGGCGTTTTTTACGGGCTGGTCAACGGCATTTTGCTCGGCACCGTCAAGGTCGTCGTCCAACTGGTGTTTGACGGCGAAACCAATCTGCACCAGCAACTCGAAAATGCGCCCAGGTGGATTCATCCGCTCTCGCACCGGCTGGCCGCGCTGGTTCCCGAATTTCACGCGCCCGCCGCCAGCGACACCGTGAGCTGGGCGCTGATCATCGGCGCAATTCCCGCCATCATGGTGGCGCGGAACACGCTGCAATACTTGAGCATTTATCTGACGAACTGGTCGGCCATGCACGCCATCGCCGACATCCGCACCAAACTTTTTTCCCACCTGCAAAACCTTTCGCTCGGATTTTTCAACCGCGCCAGCACCGGCGATTTGATCGCGCGCATCACCAATGACACGCAGGTGCTTTACGGCATCGTCGGCAGTTCGTTTTCTTCCGCCGTCAAGGACCCGATCACCATTTTCTGCCTGCTCGGTTATCAATTGGCGACGAATGCCACCTTGACGTTGATTTCCATCGTGGTTTTTCCGGTCTGCATCGTGCCGATAATTATTTATGGCCGCAAAGTTCGGAAATCCGCGCGCGCCGTTCAGGAATACAACGCCGAACTCACCAACCTGATGCACGAATCCTTCACCGGCAACCGCGTCATCAAAGCCTACAATCTCGAAGAAACCGTCAGCGCCGAATTCCGCGCCACCACCAAAAAATACGTCGGCCAGCTCATGCGCGTCGTCCGCGCCAACGAAATTCCCAGCCAGCTCATGGAAGTTTTTGGCGCCACCGGCATCGCGCTCGTGTTTTTTTACATCCAGCATAGCATGCAGTTTCTGCCCAAAGACCAACTGCCAACGTCGTCGGACTTCCTCACCTTCGTTTTGATGATTGTGATGATTTATCCGCCGGTCAAGGCGTTCACGCGGCTGCACAACCAAGTGCATCAGGCCCGCGCCGCCAGCGAGCGCGTGTTCGAGCTGCTGGCCATGAAAAATTCCGTGCCCGAACCCGCGCAGCCGAAAATGCTCCACGCCTCCAACGCCGACATCGAAATTCAAAACCTCGATTTCAACTACGGCGAAAAATCGGTGCTGCGCAACATCAACCTCACCGTCAAGGCCGGCCAGCTCGTCGCGCTCGTCGGTGCCAGCGGCTCCGGCAAAACCACGCTGGCGAATCTGCTCCTGCGTTTTTACGACCCGGTGCGCGGCACGGTGAAAATCGGCGGCGTGGACTTGCGCGACGTTTCCACGCGCGACTTGCGGAACCAGATCGCCGTCGTCGCGCAGGAAAATATTCTGTTCAACGACACCATCCGCCGGAACATTGAGCTGGGCCGCCTCGGCGCGACAAATGAAGAAATCATCGCTGCCGCGAAACACGCGCACGCCTTGGAATTCATCGCGCAGAAACCCGAGGGCTTCGACACCGTCATCGGCGAAAAGGGCGTTTCGCTTTCCGGCGGCCAGCGCCAGCGGCTCGCCATCGCCCGCGCGGTCTTGAAGAACGCGCCGATTCTCGTCCTCGACGAAGCCACCAGCGCGCTGGACACCGAATCCGAACGCGCCGTGCAAACTGCGCTTGATGAATTGATGAAGGGCCGCACGACCATTTGTATCGCGCACCGGCTCTCGACCATTTTGCACGCCGATCTGATTGTGGTTTTGGACCAGGGCCGCATCGTTGAAACCGGCAACCACGATGAACTCGTCAAGCGCGACGGCGTTTATCAAAAACTTTACGCACTGCAATTCAAGTCCTAGTCGTGAGCGCCTGTCCTGAAAAAATTCTCGCGCTGCAATTCAAGTATCTCGGCGACGCCGTTTTCATCACGCCGGCGCTGCGGGCGCTGAAAGAACATTGGTCGGAAGCTGAATTGCATATGCTCGTCGCCGCCGAAGTGGCGCCGTTGCTGGAAAATCTGCCGGGACTAAAAAAAGTCTGGGCGCTCCCGCGCACGCGGGGGAAGGCGCGGCTGCGCGATTCGTGGCCGGTCGTCCGCGCGCTGCGCCGCGAGCAATTTGAACGCGCCGTGGATTTCGGCGGCAATGATCGCGGCGCGATTTTCAGTTTTCTCTCCGGCGCGAAAATCCGGCTCGGCGCGGTGGATGCCAAGCCCCGGCTGCTCCGAAGAATTGGCTACACGGAAAAATTTCCGGCGGAGCAACTGCCGGAATCGTGGGTGCAGCGGCACTTGAAATTATTGTCCGCCTGGCAGGTTCCGCCGCCCAAGTCCGCGCATCTGGAAATCGTTGCCGATCCAAAACTGGCGGACGCAGCGGCCCAATTGCTGCCGGCAAACCGCGTCCTTTGCCACGTCGCCACGTCGCAGCCGAAAAAAGAATGGCCGCCGCGCCGGTGGGCGGAATTTTCCCGGCTGGCGCGGGCGGCGGGAATTGCCCTCGCCTTTTCCTCCGGCACCAATGAGCGCGAACGCGCGCTGCTGGCGGATTTGAAAAAACTGGAGCCGGAGATTTTCGCGCTGCCGCCGGTCGCCGATTTGCGGCTGTTCCTCGCGGTGTTGCGCCGCGCGGACGCGGTGATTTCCGGCGACACCGGCCCGCTGCATTTCGCCGCCGGGCTGGGCGTGCCCATCGTGGGTTTGTTTGCGACCGGCGATTCGCTCCGCCGCGCCGCGCCAATTTACCGGCCGGAGCAAATTGAGTCCGCCGCCGCCTGCGCCTGCGACCGGCGGGGGAATCATTCCGCTGTTTGCCTGGAGGCCAATCCGTGCATGGCCACGATTCTGCCGGAACAGGTCATGGCGGCGCTGCGAGAGGCGTTTCTCGCGAAGTAGCGTCATTTTATTCTGTCCATTCCCGGCGGTTTTCGGGAATAATGGAAGTTCATCGCCAACAATAATTTTCCAGAAATCATGAAAACCGACGCCTTTGCCAAAGACACCGCCACCAGCCGCTGGCTCTCCTTCCGCCCCGAAATCAAAGTCGTGGACTGCACCATTCGCGACGGCGGGCTGATGAATAATCACCATTTCGAGGACCAGACCGTCAAGCTGGTTTATGAAACCTGTCTCGCCGCCGGCGTGGATTACATGGAGATCGGCTACAAGTCGTCGCGCAAAGGCATCAAGGCCGGCGAGCATGGCGATTGGAAATATTGCACCGAGGAAACCATCCGCCGCATTGTCGGTGACAATAAGACCACTTTGAAATTGTGCGTCATGGCCGACGCCGAGCGTTGCGATTACAAGGAAGACATTTTGCCGAAGAAGGATTCTGTCCTCGACATGATCCGCGTGGCGACTTACATCCACCAGATTCCGACCGCGCTGGACATGGTCAAGGACGCGCACGACAAAGGCTACGAAACCACCGTCAACCTCATGGCCGCCTCGACCATTCCCGACCGCGAATTGAACGATGGCTTGGAAATGCTCGCCAAATCCGAAGCCAAGGCGATTTACGTCGTGGACAGCTTTGGCGCGTTTTACAGCGAACAGGTTCACGCGCTGGTGAAAAAATATCTCGGCTACTGCAAATCGTCCGGCAAGGAAGTGGGCGTCCACATGCACAACAACATGCAACTCGCGTTTGCCAATACGATTGACGGCATCATCGAGGGCGCGAATTTTCTCGATGCCACCGTCGCCGGCCTCGGCCGTGGCGCGGGCAATTGCCCGATGGAACTGCTCCTCGCGTTTTTGCACAACCCGAAATACGAGCTGCGCCCGGTGCTCGACCTCGTGCAGAACCACATCGAGCCGATGCGCGCGAAACTGCTCTGGGGCTACGACCTCCCGTATCTGCTTACCGGCATGTTGAACCAGCATCCGCGCACCGCCATCAAGTTTAAGGAAGCCGAACTCAAGGGCGAAAAAGGCGACATCCTGAAATTCCACGACACGGTGACGGATCAGGAATAGGAAGAAGTTTTGCCGGAAACTTTGCGTCTTGGTGTCTTGGTGGTTAAAAGTTAAATTAACGCCATGTCGCACGCCGATTTTGTCCATTTGCATTTGCACACCGAGTATTCCCTGCTCGATGGGGCGTGCCGCTTGGACAAATTGATGGACCGGGCGCATGAACTGAAATTCCCCGCGCTCGCCATTACCGACCACGGCGCGATGCACGGCGCGATTGAGTTTTATCAGGCCGCTCGCGCGAAAGGCATCAAGCCGATCATCGGGTGCGAAGTTTACGTCGCGCCGGGTTCGCGGTTGGAACGCAAGCAGAGCAACGGTGAGAAATATCATCACCTCGGCCTGCTCGCCAAGGACAACATCGGCTACAAAAATCTCATCCGGCTCACGACCGCCGCGCATCTGGAGGGCTATTATTACAAGCCGCGCATTGATAAAGAAATTCTCGCGGCGCACAGCGAAGGCTTGATCGCGATGTCCGGCTGCCTCGCCAGCGAAATTCCCGACTGGATCATGAAAGACCAGTTGGATCAGGCGCGCGACGCGGTGGATTTTTTCAAGCAGACGCTCGGCGCGGAGAATTTTTTCCTGGAACTCCAGAACCACGGCATCCCGGATCAGGCCAAGGTCAACAGCCACCTGATCAAATGGTCCAAGGAATTCGGCCTCAAGCTCGTCGCGACGAACGATGTGCATTACATCGAGAAAAGCCATTCGCACGCGCACGACTGCCTGGTCTGCATCGGCACGCAGACGTTGTTGAGCGATCCGAAGCGCATGAGCGCCGGCTATGTGCCGGAGCAGTTTTATCTGCGCAGCGCGGAGGAGATGAAAGCGCGCTTCGCCGAGGTGCCGGAGGCGGTGCAAAACACTTTGGAGGTGGCGGAGAAATGCAATTTGGAGATCAAGTTCGGCGAGAACAAATATCCGGTGTTCACTCCGCCGGAACATTTCACGCGTGAAGGCTATTTGCGAATGCTGCTTGCGGAAGGTTTATTCCGCCGCTACACGATTCACGCCAAGGCGGAAGGTGCCGAGTTCGTCATCACGGGCATTGATGATCCAAAGCGGCTGCCGACGTATCAAACGGCAGTGGCCCGGGCGTCTCGCCCGGGTGACCCAAATCAGGAACTCACGGGCGAGACGCCCGTGCCACTGCTAGACGATCCTGCCGTCGCCGCCGCCATCAAAGCGGTCATTGACCGCTTGCAGCTTGAGTTGAAGGTGATCGAGAAGACCGGTTTCATTTCCTACTTTCTCATCGTCGCGGATTTCATCCGGCACGGACGCGAAAAGGGAATTTCCTGCGTGGCGCGCGGTAGCGCCGCCGGTTCCATCGTCACCTACCTGCTCGAAATCGCGAACGTGGATCCGATCCGTTACGGCCTGCTGTTCGAGCGGTTCCTGAATCCCGAGCGCGTGAATCCGCCGGATATTGACATTGATTTCGCCGACGACCGGCGCGCGGACGTCATCGAATATGTCCGTGAAAAATATGGGCGCGACGCCGTGGCGCAGATCATCACCTTCGGCACGATGGGCGCGAAATCCGTCGTGCGCGACGTGGGCCGCGTGATGGGCCTGGCGTATGGCGATTGCGACCGGCTGGCGAAATTGATTCCCGCCGAATTAAAAATGGATTTGACGAAGGCGCTCAAGCAGGTGCCGGAACTCAAGGAGGCTTACGACAACGAGGAAGTCACGCGCGAGCTGATTGACACCGCGTTTATCCTCGAAGATCTCACGCGCAACGCCAGTGTTCACGCGGCCGGCGTCGTGATCGGGCCGGAACCGCTGGTGAATCTGCTGCCGCTCAAACTGGACGACAGCGGCACGCTTGTGACGCAATACGCGATGAATCCGGTCGGCGAACTAGGTTTGCTGAAGATGGATTTTTTAGGACTGAAAACGCTGACCGTCATCCGCAACACCTGCGAAATGGTCAAGCGCACGCAGGGTGTCACGATTGACATTGATCATCTGCCGCTCGACGACAAAAAAACCTACGACCTCCTGAACCGCGCGGAAACGCTCGGCGTGTTCCAGTTGGAATCCGGCGGGATGCGCGACCTGTGCAAAAAATTTCAGATCAGTTCCGTCGAGCACATCACGGCGCTGGTGGCGCTGTATCGGCCCGGACCGATGGATTTGATTCCCGATTTCATCAAGCGCCGGCATGGCGAAATTGAAATCAAATATGAGCATCCGCTGCTCGAATCCATTTCCAAGGAGACCTACGGCATCCTGATTTATCAGGAGCAGGTGATGCAGGCGACGCAGTTGCTGGCCGGCTTCACGCTGGGCGCGGCGGACTTGCTGCGGCGCGCGATGGGCAAGAAAAAGGTCGAGGAAATGGCCAAGCAGCGCGAGAAATTCGTCAAGGGCTGCCACGAGACCAACCAAATTCCCAAGACCAAGGCGAACCAGATTTTCGACTTGCTGGAAAAATTCGCCGGCTACGGCTTCAACAAATCGCACGCCGCCGCGTATGCCATCGTCGCGTATCAAACCGCGTATCTGAAGGCGAATTATCCGGTGGAATTTTACTGCGCCATGATGACGAACGACATGGCGGCCACGGAAAAATTGAGTGAATACATTGCCGAGGCGCGGGAAGTGGGCATCGAAGTGCTGGGCCCGGATGTGAACGAAAGCAGCGTGTATTTCGCGCCGGCGCAAAGCATAGTGGCACGGGCGTCCCGCCCGTGTGAACAAAGCAAGGAACTCACGGGCGAGACGCCCGTGCCACTACCTTTCACACCCTTTGACAAGAATCGTCCCGCCAGCATTTACACCCGCAGCCTGCCCCATTGGCAACAAGATGGAGCCACCTATTTCGTTACCTTCCGACTGGCCGATTCATTGCCGAAGGAAGTATTCAACCGCTGGCGGGAAGAGTTGGAAACGGCTTTGCGCGAGGCGGCCCAAGCAGCCGATGCGACTGAAACCGAAAAAGCCGAAGCGGCGGAAAGAGTTTCCGAAGCCTATCGCGAAAAGCTGGACCGGCAGCTTGACGAAGGCGCGGGCGAGTGCTGGCTTCGCAAGCCCGAAGTCTCGGCGGTGGTGGAAAATGCGCTGCATCATTTTGATGGTGCCCGTTACCAATTGGGCAGCTTTGTCATCATGCCCAATCACGTTCATGTGCTGGTGCGCCCGGCGATGGGACACAAACTGCCGGACATTCTGCAAGCCTGGAAATCTTTCACGGCCAAGGAGGCAAACAAGCTGCTCGGTCGCACCGGCGAGTTCTGGCTGGCGGAATCGTTTGATCACATTGTTCGGAACGAAGAGCAGTTGGAAAAATTTGGCCGTTATATTCAGGAAAATCCGATCAAGGCCGGAATAGTAGTGGCACGGGCGTCCCGCCCGTGTGAACAAAGCAAGGAACTCACGGGCGAGACGCCCGTGCCACTACGCCGCATTCGCTTCGGCCTTGCGGCGATCAAAGGGGTTGGCGAATTGGCGGTCGAGTCGCTCCTCAAGGCGCGCGACGAAGGCGGAAAATTCAAGTCGCTCGCCGAGATGTGCGAGCGCGTGGACGGCCGCACGGTGAACCGGCGCGTTTTGGAAGCATTCATCAAAACCGGCGCGTGCGACTGCTTTGGCCAGACGCGCGCGACTTTGACGGCGCAGGTTGAACGCACGCTGGCGCGGGCCGCGAGCATTTTGTCCGACAAGCAAAAAGGGCAAAGCTCGCTCTTCGGCGCGCTGGAAGAAAAAGCGCCGCCGATGCCGGAAGCCATTTCCAATCTGCCCGAATGGCCGCAGCACGAACTGCTCGCGCACGAAAAAGAATTGCTCGGATTTTACGTCACCGGCCATCCGCTGACGCCGCTGGTGCCGCTGCTGGAAAAATTTTCGCTCACCACCACCGCCAAGCTCGCCGAACTGCCGAACCGCAGTTTGACGCGCATCGGCGGCATGATCGCGGCGGTGACGCACGGCGTTTCCAAAAAATCCGGCAAGCCGTATTCCATGGTCACGCTGGAAGATTTGGAAGGCTCGGTGCAATTGCTGGTGATGAACGACTACGACAAGTTTCGTCCGCTGCTGGAAGTGAACAAGGCCATTCTCGTCATCGGCGAAATCACCACCGGCGAGGACCGTCCGAAAATTTTTCCGCAGGACATCATGCCGCTCGCCGACGCGGCGAAGAAATACACCAAGCAGGTGCATCTGCGCCTGCAGATGGCGCATTTGCAGGTGGCGGATTTGACAAAGGTGCAGGAACTCGTCGCCGCGCACGCCGGCAAATGCCCGCTGTTCCTGTGTTTCATGCGGCCCGAAGGCGGGGCGGTTTTTGTCGGCGCGCACGAGCGCTTTGGCGTCATGCCGTCGCTGGAACTCGAACAGGCGGCCAATAAACTTTTTGGCGAAAAAACTTATTACGCCCGCGTGGACACCAGCCTGCCGGAAAAGCAGCGCCGCAGTTGGGAAAAGAAAGCCGGTCCAACTTCAAACGGAGACGAATAAAATGAAAACACGACGCGAATTCTTCAAGTCCGCCGCGGCGCTCGGCGTGCTCGGCGCAACCGGCCTGCCTTTGCGCGCGGCGGAAACGCCGGCGCCCGTTTCAAATTCCGGCGATGACCGGCGCTACTGGGTTTCGGTCATGGAAAAAATCGCGCGGCCCGTGCTGGAAAATCTGGCGCGGCGCGAGCTGAAAAAAAAGATGCCAGTCGAGGAACAGCGCGGCGCGAAACGCGCGAGCAGCACGCACCTCGAAGCGTTTGGCCGGCTGCTCTGCGGCCTCGCGCCGTGGCTGGCGGTGGAAAACCTGGCGGGCGACGAGTTGAAATTACAGCAGGAATTCATCCGGCTCGCCCAGGCGTCGCTCGATGCGGCCACCGATCCGCAGTCGCCGGATTTTTTGAATTTTTTCCAAGGCACGCAGCCGCTCGTGGACACGGCGTTTCTGGCACAGGGAATTTTGCGCGCTCCGAAAATTTTGTGGGAACCGCTGGAGCCGCGCGTGAAGAAACAAATCGTTGCCGCGTTTTCATCCTCGCGCAAAATCCCGACGCCGACGAGCAACAACTGGGTGATGTTCGCCGCGACGGTCGAGGCGGCGCTGCTGGAATTCGGCGAACCGACGCTGCCGGAACGGCTGGAAGACTGCGTGCGCAAAATGCTCGGCTGGTATGTTGGCGACGGCGCTTACGGCGACGGCGAGTTTTTCCATTTCGATTATTACAACAGCTTCGTCATCCAGCCGATGCTGCTCGATGTGCTGACGGTGTTGCAAAAACACGACGCGCGTTTTTCGTCGGCGCAGGAAAAAGTTTTGCAGCGGGCAAAGCGGTTCGCGCAAATCCAGGAGCGGCTCATCGCGCCGGACGGAACTTTTCCCGCCATTGGCCGCTCGACGACGTATCGCTTCGGCGCGTTTCAAGCGCTGGCGCTGGTCGCCCTGAAAAAAGAGCTGCCGACGCAGGTGAAACCCGCGCAGGTGCGCGCCGCGCTGACGGCGGTCATCCGCAAAATGGAAGCGCCGGGAACTTTTGACGCGGACGGCTGGCTACGAATCGGTTTCTGCGGCCACCAGCCGGCGCTGGGCGAAAATTACATTTCCACCGGCAGTTTGTATTTGTGCAGCGCGGGTTTGCTGCCGCTGGGCCTGCCGCCGGCGGATGAATTTTGGAGCGCGCCGGCGGAGCGGTGGACCTCGCAGAAACTTTGGGCCGGCGAAAATCTGCCCGCCGACCACGCCGTGGCCGACGTGCGAACGGTGGAGGTGCCGGCGCTGAACCGGTAGTTTTTTTCGTGACGCCGGCTGGAAATCGGGCATTCTGTGCATGAGTAATTAAAACCAACCTCATTAGACCATGAAATATCTGAACGCAATCATTTTGACCGGCATCGCCGCCCTCGGTTTTTCCGCCGCCGCCGCCACCGTGGACTGGAGCAAGCTGCCGCCGGCGGCCACCGGCACCGGCGTCACCTTCGACAAGGACATCCAGCCGATTTTCAAGACGTCGTGCGTGCGCTGCCACGGCGCGGAACGTCCGCGCGCCCAGCTCCGCCTCGACACGCTCGACGGGGTTTTGAAAGGCACCAAGCAGGGTTCGATTCTCACCGCCGGCGACAGCGCCAGCAGTTTGCTCGTCAAAGCCGTTTCGCAGCTTGATCCAGAGACCGCCATGCCGCCGAAGCCGCGCGCCCGGCGCGGGCCGGGCGGGCCGCAAGGCACGAACGCCCCCGCGATGCCGCCGCGCGAAGGCGGCGATCATGGGCCTGGCGACCGTCCGCCGGGCGGGCCGCCGGGCACGAATGCGCCGGGCCAGCGCCCGCGCAATTTTGGTCCGCCGGCCAAGCCGCTGACACCGGAACAAGTCGGCCTGGTTCGTGCGTGGATTGACCAAGGCGCGAAATAATTTTTATTTCGGAAAAGCGAAACGCCGCGTTGAATTTTCAACGCGGCGTTTTTTGCTGCAAAATTTTATTTCACGGCAGCCCAGACGCGATGCACGTCGTCGTGTTCGTCGAGCGTCTGGAGAAACTCGCCGACTTCATTTTGCTGGGCCTCGGTGAGTTCGGGAAACTGCTTTGGCAAATAGCCAATTTCGCTTGTCACCACCGTCCAGCCATTCGCGGCAAGCCATTTGGAGACATTCGCGACGGCGGTGCGTTCGCAAATGAATTTTGCGCCCGCCGCATCTTCAGGAATGTCGTCATTCTGCTCGTGCGTCAGGACTTCAACCTCGTTCGCGCCAGCTTCGATGGCGGCGGTTTCGCGGTCAATCGCCGCGTCGGGATGATGCGCCTCGACGAGGCCGACGTGGTCAAACAAAAACTTGTTGCTGCCGGTGGTGGCGAGCTGGCCTTTCTTGAACAGCACGCGGATTTCCGGCGCGGTGCGGTTCACGTTGTCGGTATAAACCTCAACAATGACGGGCACATTGTGCGGCGCGCGGCCTTCATACACGACGTGCTCCATGACCATTTTTTCGTCGCCGATGCCGGCGCCCTTGTGGATGGCGCGCTGGATGGCGTCCTTGGTCACGCTTTCTTTTTTCGCCTTTTCGACGGCGGTGAAAAGGCGTGCGTTCATCGCGGGATCCGCGCCGCCCATTTTGGCGGCGACGGAAATTTCGCGAACCAGTTTTCCGGTCGTCCGGCCCTTTTTGAGGCCGGCGACCAATCGTTTGGCATGTAGCCATTGGCGTCCCATGCGCGCAGTCTAACCGATTGCCATGGGAAAATTCAACCTGCGGTTCCAAACTTTTTCAACTTCCGCCCGGCGGGCTGCGGGCGGAATCTGATTTCAACCGGCCGTTTGAAATTGGTGGTATCGGCGGAACGAATTTTTTGCGATAATGGATCGTCATTTTCCATCGTGAACATTTCATCCGCCATCTTTGATGGCAGCGCGCCGGATCTGGCTTCGTGCCCGGACGAGTCGCTGCCGGAGTTCGCCTTCATCGGGCGCTCGAACGTCGGCAAGTCGTCGCTGCTGAACCGGCTCGCCGGCAAAGGCGTTTTGGCGCGGGTCTCGCCGACGCCGGGCTTCACGAAGCTCATCAACTTTTTCACGATGAGCAAAACGTGGCGACTGGTGGATTTGCCGGGCTACGGTTACGCCGAGGGTTCGCGCAAGCACGTCTCGCAGTTCAACCGCGCGGTGGCGAATTATCTCCGGCACCGGCCCAACCTCTGCTGCGTGTTTTTGCTGATTGATTCCGGCCTGGAACCGCAGCCGATTGATCTGGAGTTTGTGCAATGGCTGGCGAGCCGATCACTGCCGTTCGTGATCGTCTTCACCAAGACGGATCGCGCCACGCCCGAAACCGTGGCGGCGAACATCGCGGCGTTCACGGCGCGCATCGCGGGGTGGTTCGAGCAGTTGCCGGAAATTTTCCAGTGCTCGGCGGAAACGGGGCATGGCCGGAGCGAACTGCTCGGCGTCATCGCCAAGATCGTGGAGGCCGGCCCGGCGGTGGACCAACCCAAGCCGCCGGCGGGGCTGCGGCCGCCGGAAGTCGAGCCGCCGTTTCGGCTGCAAGTGCGCGCCGGAAATGCGAGGGAGATTCATCCGCGCACGAAAAGGCAGATCAAAGCCGCGCGGCCTTGGTGAACTGCCGCCGGCAGACGCATTTCACGCTCGACCGACCGGCGGCGAAATTTGAATTTTAGCGAAGCATCCATGAAACCACCGGCACCGATTCGCGGCGGAAAGCTTTTTTGGTTCACCCTGCTGGCGGCGTGGGTATTGATCCGCAGCGGCAACTGGGCGCCGGCGGCGAATCCGCCTTTGGCGAAAACCGATCCCGTGTTTCGAGAATTGGTCCCGGCGCTGAACCAACTCGATAATCTGGCCCAGCAGTTCGACACCAACCACGACCAGATGCTCTCGCCGCAAGAGCAGCAGGCGATGATGGCATTCGTCGCCGATAAAAACGGCGAGCTGTGGGCCGGGCGGCTGAAGCGGTTTTTTCGCGCCGCCGACCTCAATCATGACGGCAACATTGACTTGGCCGAGTGGGCGCGCGCTGTCGCCCAGGTCCGGCAGGCGACCCAAACGCCCCTCAAGTTTTCCAAAGCTCTGACCATCCGGCTCGCCATGCGCGACGGCGTTCGTCTGGCGACGGACATTTATTTGCCGGAAGGTCAGGGGCCGTTTCCGGTGGTATTTTCGCGCACGCCGTATGGCCGGGTGAAAGCCAATGAGGGCGCGGTTAATTTTGCTGCCGCCGGCTACGTCGCCGTGGTGCAGGACATGCGTGGACGGTTTGATTCCGAGGGCGAGAACCTGCCGTTCGTCGGCTGTGGTTGGAGCGGGTATCAGGACGGCGTGGACACCATCGAATGGCTCAAGCAGCAAAAATGGTGCAACGGCAAGATTGCCACCATCGGCGGCTCGGCGGGCGGCATCACCCAGAATCTTCTGGCCGGAGCGGCCCCCGCCGGCTTGACGGCGCAATATATTTCGGTGGCGGCGGCGGATTTGTATTCGGATGTGTCTTACATCGGCGGCGCGTTTCGCAAGGCCGATACGGAAGACTGGCTGACCAACAACAAGTTTGATCCGCAGGCATTGGAAATTATTCGCGCGCATCCGAGCTACGATGATTACTGGCGGAAGTCCGACACCACGCTGAAGTTCGCCCAGATGAACGTGCCGGCCGTGCATATCGGCGGCTGGTTCGACATGTTTGCGCAGGCCACGATCAATGAATTCATCGGACGCCAACATTCCGGTGCCGCCGGCGCGCGCGGCGCGCAAAAGCTCATCTTGGGACCGTGGACGCACGGCATCGGAAAAATGCCGGTGGGCGAACTGACTTTTCCCGAGACGAACAAGGTTCCGGAGCAATACAGTTCGGGCCGTTGGTTTGATCATTACCTGTGCGGCGCGAACAACGGCGTCGAGCAAGAACCGGCCGTCACCTATTACGTCATGGGCGACACGAGCACGCCCGGAGCACCCGGCAACGAATGGCGGCACGCCGCCGACTGGCCGATTCCGGCCAAGGAAACGGCGGCTTATTTCACGCGCGACGGAAAACTTGCCTTCCAAAAACCCAGTGACAGTGACGACGCACACATTCAATTTACTTTCGATCCGCTGAATCCTTGTCCCACCGTCGGGGGCAACAATCTTACTTTGTCGCGTGGGCCGATGAACCAAAACAAAATTGAAACGCGCGGCGATGTCGTCCTGTTCACCAGCGCGCCGCTCGCCGAACCGCTGGAAGTGACCGGTCGCGTGAAAGCAAAAGTGTTTGTCGCCTCCTCCGCCGTGGACACCGATCTCTCGGTCCGCCTGTGCGACGTGTATCCCGACGGGAAAAGCTATCTGATCGCCGAAGGCATCCTTCGGCTGCGCTATCGCAATTCTTTCGAGAAGCCCGAACTGCTCACGCCGGGAAAAATCGAGGAAGTCACCGTGGACTGTTGGTCCACGAGCATCATATTCAACCAAGGGCACCGCATCCGCGCCACCGTTACTGCCAGCAACTATCCGCGCTTCGACGCGAACCCTGGCACCGGCCAGCCGTGGACGGACTCGGGCGCAAAGCTGACGCAAACGAATGTCATTTATTGCAGTGCGATGTGTCCTTCGCAACTCGTGCTGCCCGTCGTGCCGATGATTCGCCAGCCGTAAAATCAGGAGCAACTAATTTAGTCGGCGGCGGCCAATTTTGCTGGTGAAACATCCGGTGCGCGAAGAAGGAATGCGACCAGGGCTCTAAATGCCGTGACGGGTTGTGAGAAATACTTTAACTTCCCTTCAACCAGTGCCTGAGTTCCGAAACTGCAAAATGCACAAAATCTTTCAGGTCTGCTTTGTTATTCTGGCGCTCATTTCATCGGCCGCTTTGGCAGATGACTTTGATTCTGCCGGCGTAAAGATCCATTATGTGGTTCAGGGCAAAGGCGCTCCGGTCATCCTCATCCACGGGCTTTTGGCGAATGAACAGATCAACTGGGAATGGCCGGAAATCATGTCAAGTCTGGCCAAGAATCATCAAGTGGTTGCACTGGATTGTCGCGGCCATGGATTGTCCGACAAACCGGTCAGCGAAGCCCAATACGGGGTAAAGATGGTGGATGATGTGGTAAGGTTGATGGATCATTTAGGCATTCAAAAGGCGGATGTCGTGGGCTATTCGATGGGTGGCATGATCACCATGAAGCTGATGGGGCTGCATCCTGAACGGGTAAGATCGGCGGTGTTGGGAGGGATGGGTTGGATGCGGGACGGCAATCTGTTTCCTAATAACACCAATCTCAGCCAGAATGCAACTTTGGCCTGCATTCGGGGCTTCAAGGGATTGGCGATCAGTGCCGAGGAGGTCCGCGCCATCAAAATCCCATTCATGGTCATCATCGGCGGGAGCGACCCATTGAAGCAGATGTTTGTCGAACCGCTGCAGAAGCTGCGTCCCGATGTGCCGGTCAAAGTGGTCGAGGGTGCCGGACACATGGATTGCATCTTCAAGCCCGAGTTCAAGGCAACGATCAAAATGTTCCTGGACAAGCCACTGACGAAACAGCCGTAGAAAATATCTTTCGGTTTTCACGCGCCGGTTTTGCGCGGCGTTTTTCCCGTTGCAGACAGTGACCATTGATTGAATCAATGGTGATGCACTTTTTTGTCAATCAAGGAGTCGCGCCGGTTCGCCATCTCACGCCAAGTTCAATCAATTTCGCAGGCTGCATTTTCGTTTCCTTGCGTTCCGACGGGCGCAAATTGTCGAGCCCGGCAATGACAGCGGCCGCGAGGCTGAAACCGGACGCGCCCCGATGGTGGCAGTCTGCAAAGACCTTGTCGCGATCGCTCCGCGCGCGGGGCGAACGGTCGGTGCCTTTCCCGTTCGCCGTGGCTTTTGAAACCCAAACAATATGGGGTAAACACCCCATAGCATTTGATTTTTGGGTTGTATTATTCTGGCGCGTCGTCACGGTTTTGACGGCATTGGCCGTGACGCAGTCGTGTGTAGAATTGCCATTCAATACACGAACTGGCTGCCTGTTTGCAGCCTGCTGCGTCACGGCCTTTCCCTGTCCGCCCGCTTACCGAGCTTGCGTTTGTTCCAAGGTTTCAGAAATCCAGTGGCCGCGATGCGCCGCATATCGGGGCAGGTGGCAATATGGCCACGCGACTTCGTCCGGCCTCACAACCATCAGGCATCCGGCGGCCACCGGCCGGGCGCAAAAAAAATTTCAGCGAAACGCCCCTTGAAGGTCGTTTCGCGCACCCAGCAATTTTCTGATGCTCCGCGCATCAGACCGCGCCCAAGAGCGTGGTCCTTTGGAATCCAGCTTTAGGAAGATTAAAATCTGACTTCACGGCAATCAAAGAGGGTTTGATTTTGAACTTGCGTTGTTGCCAAACCGGATTATGTTAAAACTTAATACTATTTGTAAGTTAACCGAATAATCGTGCCCAACGCCGAAGGTTACAAACATGAAAACCAAATCTGGCTACACCCCGAACCGATGGTCCACCAAGTTGCGCCCGATTAGATCAACGCTGGCGCTGGCCGCGCTGGTCGCGATCATGGGCGGCAGTTCGCCGGCGTCCGCCACGGCGCTGCGTCTGACCAATACCGGTCTGAACACCGAGGGCTTGCAGACATTCCAACTCGGCTGGGATGCCAGTTCCAACGCCACCTATCTCGTGCAAAGCGCCGCCAGCCTCGCGCCCGGAACGCAGTGGAATACTTTGGATGAGGTCACTCCGGCTGATTCAACCGGCCGGCTGCCGGTTCCGCTGGTGACGGTCGTGAATGATGCCAACGGCTTGTCTTCGCCGCCGGCCGCTTTTTTCCGGCTCGTGCTGCCGCAACCGCAGATTTTTGCCGTGGAACCGGCGATCATTGCGCCGGGCGTGCCGGTGAATTTTTATGTCCTCGGCCAAAGTTTCCCCACCAATGCGCTGGTGCAAGTCAATGGCGTGACGCAGAGCGGCGCCAATTTTTCCAACTCCTCCACGCTGGTGTTGCCAACCTTCACGCCGGCGGTGGCCGGAACTTATCAAGTCAGCCTGGTGATCAGCGGCGTGGTGGTGTCGGCCTTCAATGTGGTCTGCGGCGACGCGCTGGCAAATCCGGAACTGGTGCTGCAAGGCCCGCCGACCGAGCCGCCGGCCAGTGCCGCCGGCAAATTTCTGTCCAAGCGGGGCTATGATTATTACAAAGCACAAAGCGACTATGGTTTTGATGTTGAGCAGACGCTAAACATCGGCAGCCAAAGCAGCGGCGCGGGGGTCGGCAAGAAAGATTTCAAAGGGCACGTCACCTTGTTAAAGGCGTTTGACGATGGCAGCGATGATGCGCGCACGGGCGGTGGCGATCCCCCGGCCTCCTTGCTCATGCCCGCGCTGATGAAAGCCAAGGAGAAGGCCAATCAGCTCTGGCAACCCGGCATTCCCGATCCCGGCGGCCCGATGGCCGCCCTGCTCATGCCGGCGTTGATGAAAGCCAAGGAAAAAGCCAATCAGACCAAGTGCGGCAACAACCTTCGCGTCCTTGGCGTGCAGCTTTTTTCCGGCGAAGTTCAGGAAGGTGACGTGGATCTGGCCATTCCCGGTCGGGGCTTGGATTTCATCTGCGCACGGACCTACCGCTCCCGCGTCAATCATACGGCGACGATGCTGGGCAACTGCTGGACATTTTCCTACGATGTTCGCTGCGCGCAGAACAGTTCCGGCGGCGTGGATGTTTACGACGGCACCGGTCGCAAGGACACGTTCACGTTAGGCACGAACGGCGTTTACACCTGCCCGGAATTTTTCCGCGAAGGCTCGCTCAACAACAACACCTTTACGCTCACCTTTGCCGACACGGGGCGGTGGGTGTTCAATCCGTTCGACGGCTCGGCCGGGGCGGGCAAGCTGATACAAATCATCACGCGCAACGGCGACTCGATGACGCTCGGCTACGACACCGGCGGCCGGCTCGTGCAAGTGGTGGATGATCTGGGCCGCACAAACACCTTGAGCTATAACACGTCCGGCCAACTGGCGTCGGTCACCGACTTCTCCGGGCGGAGCGTGACGTATCAATATTATTCCGGCGCGAAATCTGACAACGGCAGCGCGGGCGATCTCCAGTCTGTCACCTCGCCGCCCGTCACCGGCACGTCGAACGGCAATGATTATCCCAGCGGCAAAACCACGACCTATACTTATTCCAAAAGTTTTCCGCTGGACCGGGAAAATCATTTGCTCCTGACCGTCACCGACCCCAAGGGCCAGCCGGCGGCGGTGTTCACTTACGAGCACAGTTCCACCTCGGCCAATTACCTCTGCTGCATCGCCGCGCAGGCAGGCACGAGCACGGCGAGCTGTTTCACGTATTCGGCCTTTACCGGCACGCCGCATGTGCCGCTGTTGCCGGCGAGTTGGTGCCTCGTCAACGACCCGGTCGGAAATGTTTCGCAATATTACTTCGACGCTCGCAACCGCTGCCTCATCGAGGACGATTACACCGGCCGCGCCACGCCCGGACTGCCCGTCACCGCCACGGTGAACCGCCCCACCGGCCAGTTGCGTTCCAGCGATCCCGCTTATTACGAAACGACCTGGAGCTGGAACAATGATTCGCTTTGCACTGCGGAAACTTTTCCCGGCGGCCAGCAGTTGCAATATGTTTATCAATCCGATTTTGACCCGACCACCACCGCCCGCAAACGCGCCGACTGCCGCGTGGTGCGCGAAATCGCCAGCAGTGCTGTGGATTTGAACGGCGACGGCATTCCCGACGTGACCGCCCGCGCCTGGTATTTTACTTACGACTCTCGCTTTGGTTCGTCCGGATCGTCGCCTTCAGTCCAGGCGAGTTTTACGACCGCAAAGCGAGCCTGCCTATTCAATCTAGGACTCAAAGGTCGAATGGCTGCGCCGCCGCGCGGCAGTGGCGGCGGAGAAGAGTTGCCGAAAGAATCCTTGAGCCTGGCCGGCAGAGGCTGGGACGGCACGGTCAAAGGTCTGGTTGTCTCCGATGCCAACGGCATGGCCATCAAAACCAAAGGCACCGGTGCGGATAAAAACCGGGTCGCTGTCGCAGCCCAATGGCCCAATGATGGCGACTTGGATTTCAATGACCAATCGGTGGCTTACAATTTTGCCGTCAGCGCCACCGACCCGCGCGGCAATGTGACGACGGCCAGTTACGACGCCCAGGGAAATATTTTATTGCGACTGCGCAAGCGTCCGGAATTGCTTTACCAGGACTGGCAAGAGAGTTTTGCCTACGACAACCACGGCCAGTTGATCGCCGTCACCAATGCCGCCGACGTCAATGGCCGCAGCCGCGTGGACACGTTCAGCTGGTCGCAGGGCCAGATCACGAATTGCGTCGTGGACGCCGGCGGCCTCGCGCTTGCCTCGGCGTTTGAATACGACATGCGCGGCAACCTCACCCGCTATGTGGACCCGCGCACGAATGACTGGCTGTTTGTTTACAATTCGCTGGACCAATTGGTGCAGGCAAGTTCGGCGCTCTCGGCCAATGGCAGTTTGAGCACCTTCCGCACCGCTACTCAATTGGCTTACGATGCGAATGACAACCTCGTGCAAACCGCCACCGAACTGCGTGATCCCACCGGCACTTTGCAGGGAAGCCGGGCGGATAATTTCCAATACGACGGCGAAGACCGCCTGTCGCAGGCGGCGCTGGCCGTGGACGCCAGCCATGCGCTGACCAACCGCTATGCCTATGATGGCAACAACGAGTGCGTGCAGGTGCTGGGCGGCAAAGCCGTTTCCGGCGCGGATCCGCATCAGACCGTGACGTATCAGTATGACGAGCGCGGGCTGCTGTATAGCCAGAGTTTCGCCACCGGCTCGCCGGCGCAATCCACCGATCAATTTAGTTATACGCTCAACGGCCGGCTGGGTGCCGCCAACGGCGGCGTGGAGAAACCGGGTTACACCTGCACCTTCACTTACGATGGTTTCGACCGGCCGACTAGCTTCACCGACCCGATGGGCAACCAGACGGTTTGTTACTATGACGCGAACAACAATCTCAAGGTCGTCCGCCAGTTCGGCGAATTGAATGACGTGCCCGGTTCGGCCGGCAACGTCCGCCTCGCCGAGTCCGATTATCAATACGACGGACTTCACCGGTGTGTGTCCGCACTGGATTTGTTTTTCAATTCCGCCACGCAAGCCGCCATGGGCAGTGGCCAGTCGCTGTCCACCTGCACCTACGCGCCCAACGATGAATGTGTCAGCGTTACGGACACGCTCTGCCACACGACGACTTACGGCTATGACACGGCGTGCCGGCCGGTTTCCATCGCCGACGCGTTGGGCAACCAGCAGAGTGTTGTCTATGACGCGGACGGCAACCCGCTGGCGGAAATTAGTTCGGAACTGCCCGCCGCCGGCGGAAAACCGCAAGTGCTTTCCGTCACGAATGGGTATGACGCGTTGAACCGCTGCGTCAGCCGCACGGACAGCGCCGGCAACACGAGCAGTTATGCCTACGATTCGCTTGACCGCTGCGTGCAGACGATTGACCCGCGCGGTGTCTATGCGTTTTACAGCTACGATTTCTTGGATCGTTGCACGCTCGCCTTTGGCGATCTGAACGGCGATGGCATTCCCGATTTCACTTCGGATATTACCACGACCTATTCTTGGAGCAGCAGCAGTGGCAATCTGCTCGCGGTGACCGACAGCAACACTAACACCACGAGCTATGCTTACGATTCGCTCGGTCGTTGCCTCACCGTGACTCATGCCGATGGCACGCAGGCGCAAATGACCTGGGATCCGCGCAGCAATCTGATTTGGGAGCAGGATGCCAATGGCACCACGATTACCAACACCTATGATCTTTGCGACCGGATTGTGCATCGTGACCTCGCTTGCCGAAATGTGCTGGCGACCACCACGTTTGAAACCTTTGCCTACGACGGCTGCGGACGGCTGACTGGCGCGAGCAACGACAGCGGCACCAACGCGTTTGCTTATGATTCGTTGGATGACTGCGTCAGCGAAACCCTGAACGGGCTTACGACCAGCTCGACTTACGACGCTTTTGGCAACCGCCTGTCGCTGACTTATCCCGGCGGACGCGCGCTGACTTACACTTACGACGCGTTGAACCGCTGCGCCAGCATCAGCGACTCCGGCCAGCAACTCGCGAGTTACACCTACGACGGGCCGGACCGCATCTCGCAGATCAGCTACGGCAACGGCACGAAAACGCAATTCACCTACGATGGCTTTGCCGGCACGCCGAACGTCACGGGCGATCATGGGTTCGGACAGATCAGCCGCGTTCGCCACGGCATCGTCGCCGGCGGGGTGGTCATTGACGACCGCACGTTCAGTTACGACCCGGATCAAAACAAAATTCTCCGTGATGTAACTTCCCCGTTGACTATTGGCGGCGTGGCGCCGGCGCAATCATTTCAATATGATCCCGCCTGCCGGTTGGTGGCGGCGCTCGTCACCACCAACGGCGCGGTGGCGCGGCTGACAACTTACGGACTTGATCGCATGGGCAACCGCACGAATGTCACGGGCGAAACCTGTTCCGGCACTGACACCTTGAGTTCCACCATCCCACCGGCGGATTTTCAGATGAACCGCTACACCACCACGCCGTGCGATTCGCGCACTTACGACAGCGATGGCAATCTTGTGAGTGTCAGTTCGTCCGCCGGCCCGGTGACTTATCAGTATGATTACGCCGGCCGGCTGGTGCAGGTGCAGACGCTCAATTCCGGGACGGGCACGCTGGCTCCGGCGGTCAGCTATACTTACGACGCAGTGGGCCGGCGCATGCACAAGACCGTCTATGCCGCCGGCCAGCCGCCGGCCACAACGCAGTTTCTTTACGACGGCAGCCGCGTGATTGAGGAACGCAACGGCACCACAACCACGGCGACATATGTCTGCGGCGATGGCGTGCAAGACGGCAATGAAACGGATTTGGATTGTGGCGGTGCCTGTCTGTCCATGAATCGCAGTGGCCAGAACTATTATCTGCACACCGACGATCAGGGCAACGTGCTTGCACTTAGCGGTGCGAATGGCGGTGTGGTCGAGCGCTATGATTATGACGATTACGGTGCGGTTACTTTCCTGACGAGTGCCGGCTATCCGAGCAGCGCAACTTCGTCCACCGTTGGCAATCCGTATTGCTGGGGTGGCCTGCGACTTGATGCCGAGACCGGACTGCAAAATGACGACGGCGGCAGTTATCTTGAACCGCAGACCGGACGCGCCATTCGCGGCAAAGTGAAAAACATTAAAATTGATTCGACCTATTTCGTCGGCAACAACCCATGGAGTCCCAGCAGCCCGCCGCCGGTGACTTACCGGATCAAGGCGCTCACCAGTGGTGATGGGAAAAAAGAATACGTCGGTCACGTCAGCCTGCTGAAGTGAGTTTGGCGGACGGCAATTTTGTCAGCAACTGCCGGACATTGCCAATGCCGCAATTCTGTTTCAGTCGGCATTTTTTGCTGTGCGCTTCATCAGCCGCACACTACCAATTGCCAGCCCGATGCCACCGATCTTTGCACCGGGTTCACCTTGTCAGGAATTCAAGAAATATTTAAAAAAAGCCCAATAAAAGATGGTGCGCGGTGGAGGTTTCGAACCTCCGTCTAAGGGGGGTTCCGCTATTACCCGGCGTGTTCATATTGTTATCTTTCATTACCCACCACTACACCACAATACCCTCGTTAAATCAACATATATTGGGGATTTATGGGTAACGCGGCGTAAGAATTCCTGTGCAAAATGTGTGCAAGTCGATAGCTTGTGCAAAAGTTGTGCAAACCCAAACTCGCCCCGGAAGTTGTGCAAAATGTGTGCAAACTATTTTGGAGGATTTTACCCTCTATAACTCCCGCCATTTACCCATGCCGGCGGCAGCCGCACCACGATGCCTTCCTTGCAGAATTCGGCGATCATCCGGTCGACCGGCGGTGCCCAATCCCCGAAGGCCGTGACCACGCCAACCGGGGCCGTCTGTTCCAGCATGGCCGCAAACCACCGGGCATAGGCCGGGTCGGGGTGGTGGCCCGCTGCTGCAAACTTCGGGAATTGGGCGATGAACTTCTTGGCCAGAGCCAAGGGCGTTTTTGGCTTCAGGTTGGCCCAGCCGAAATAACAATCCCCGTCCGCGCTGGAGTAGCGGGGCAAAGTTTCGTAAGCCGCGTTGTCGGCAAGCCGTGCGCCGTGGTCGGGCCGGGTCATGGAGGCCGGGACAATCGCGCAGCGCCAGTAGCCGCCAGATGCCAATATGAAAGGGCAGATGCGCAATCCTTCGTAGCCGAGTTGGTGCAGTTTGGCCACCATCAGGAACACCCGGCGGGCGTTCTTGGCGGCGGTCAATTCTTCGGGGGATAATTTGGTTTTCATCGCCCTACCACCATGGCTCTGGTGGGGCGGACAGTGAAGTTGAATCTTGCAGAATTGACTTCCGATGTCGGCCGGAGGATGGCACATGATGGTGCTATGAGTAACACCAAATGTCTGAACCCGAATTGTCGCCGGCCAGCCCATGTGCGGGGACTATGTGCCGTCTGTTATGTCCGCGCCAATGAGGTGATCAAGAAGGGGTTATCCACTTGGGAAAAATTGGAGGCCGCCCACAAAATTTTGCCCTCGAAACGACAAAAGATTTTCACCCGGAAATGGCTGCTGGATAAGGTCGGGTGAACCGCCCCCATCGCACACCTGCGCGCACGAGCCGAGGCCGGGCTTATCGGCTATCCGGCGGTCACCACTTGCCACCGCCGTTTGTCGCCATAATCACCCTTTGAAAATCTACGGTAGTCGGGGCCTGTTTTCCGTGGGGCATTTATTGTATATCTGCATTGAAGCATCATCTTCCGTCCGTTTTAGTTGGCGGGATTGCGGTTATTTGATTTGGAACTATTTTTTGGCCGATTTTAGGGGGTTGCTGAAATAACCCAAAACATCGGGCCGGCAAGCCCGGAAAAACCCCGGCATAAAGTCCGTCGCCGGGCGGTTTGCACGCCGGATCAGAGGGGACGCCGCCAGACCTTGAGACCCGCGCCTGAAGGCCATCACCAGACCGAGAGACCATCGATGTCCTTCGGAGACTGGAATTGGCTTTTAGAAAAAAAAGAGCGACGGCCCACGATGGCGAAAGCATCTGGGCAGAGGTCGCAATAAAAGATCAGCTTCCGTCGACGTCTGTCCGGGCTGCGCGCCGCCTCGGTGCGCCTTTGGGTCTGTAAGCGGGTCTCTTCTGCAACTTTGACGGCTTCGATGCCGCGCGTCCGGATGGCCTGCGCGGCCTGCTCTGGGTTTTTATTATTAATTCTCCAAGACCAAAACCGGAATAAACACAGCATCTCCCCCCTGTTTTGGAAACAAACCCATCGGTTGGGTGCAATTCCGGCCTGCGGTCACTTGGTCAGGCGCGTCCCGATGGTGTCAGCCTTGCGGCTAGTGCTATCCGGTTATGTCCCGGCTTCTACGGTCGTTATGAGCAGCGATTCACTGCCCACGCTTCGTGTGTTGTTTTACAAGTAGCGTGCGTCCCTGTTCGGAACCGCATTTCGGCGAGGATTGCTATCTATGAGCCACTGTATCCTTCGCCCGCCCTATCTTGTCTCTGTCTCAATTGCTTTCAGAGAAACCGACTTTCATGAACCAACAAAACTATCCGCTTCCTCGTGCCCTATTAACGGGATCACAGAGGATTCCCGTCCAGTGCTAACGCGGGTGGTGAAAGCAAGGTCAACGCCCCACTGGACGGAATCCAAAACTTCATTCGCTCACGTTAGCAAGCCGGACAGCAGACCAATCGCTCCGGTTTTTTATTCTGCAAGGGGGAACTTTACCATCAGGTTCATTTTTATTTCCGCGAGGTTGGGAGGCCGGAATCTTTGAAGATTCAACCTTTTGGCCCATGGTTTGGCGCGGTCGTTGGGTATGGGCCGAAATTTCCCCCTTCTGCTGGCCGCAGGCGGCAATCTGGCAGTCAGACCGCCCTGAGAACGCTGAAGCGCCTCAGAAGCGAACGTCGCGCGGACGCTGGCCAACGTCGCGGCACCGCAGGCGGCGGATGGTGCCGGTTCCACTTCTCGGCCTTGAAGCTCGGCCACAATTCCCACAATTCAACTTGGCTGTTTGGGCGGTTTAGTTAATGTCGCAACGAATGACGCCGAACCTGAATCCTAAAACACTGGACGACTTGCTGGCCAACGCCCGTCACTATGCCGAGTATTGCATGCGCGGCACGGGCAGCCTGCCCCCCACCTTGTTCCTCATTACCGGTGATGGCAAGCAGGTCATGCTGATGCCCGAAAACTTGGCCGACGTTCAGGCCAAGGACAATTTTGCCCAGCAGTCACAACTCATGGCTGTTGCCCTTGGCGCAACCGTTGCCGTCATGGCCTTGGAAGCGTGGATGAAAACGGCCAAACCCGGCGAAACCATTGATAACACGGAATTGCCATCCGAAGCGTTTGACCGGAAAGAAGTGATCATGCTGATGGGCGAGTCACTGACGGAAGGGCGGAAACAACAGCTGCTTCCGATCATCCGCCACGGCAACCACAAGTTCTTCGCCCTTGGAGAATCCGCCGTCGAAAAACTGCATAAACTTGAAGGCCGGTTTTCGCAGCTCCTGCCGACCAAGGTGCCGGATGCGAAGATGCGGGCGTTGGCAATGGCGGTGTTGCAGGCGAAGGGGATTCGTCAAGCGATGGCCGCCAAGGGACAAAGCCGGGCGCGGTTCCGGCGTTGAAGCCTGAATGGACGGGTTGCCGGCCACAATTGGCGCGATGAATATACTGGTTACCTTTTGACATGCGCCTGCTTGTCCACAAAACTGGAGGCAGCCATGCGTTACTGGTGGGTCAATCACAAGCAGACATTTCGACATGAGTTCGAGGGTCGCTATATTTGGTCGCCCAAGCGCAAACGAGACGGCTCACGCAACCGGTTTTATGATTTTCTTCGCGAGGTGGTGCCGGGCGATGTCGTGTTTTCCTATGCTGACGGTCAGATTAAGGGTGCCGGATTTGCCACCTCCTACTGCTACACCTGCCCACGACCCGCTGAGTTTGGCCACCTCGGCGAAGCTTGGGATGTTGTTGGATGGCGCGTTGACGTGGAATTTCGCCCTTTCACAAACCGCCCCCGTCCCAAACAGCACCTGCCGCTGCTCGCCCCCTTGTTGGAAAAGGAACGTTTTCCTCCCATGCGCACCACCGGCGATGGACTCCAGCACATTTACCTCACCTCGATTTCGCAAACGCTCGCCCAAGTCATCCTTGGTTTGGCCGGGTCAGATGCCCGCGTGTTTGATTCCGCTCGTTTGCATGATTCCCCAACACCGTTGATTGAACGTGAGCTTTTCGGACAACAGGAATGGGAGGATATCGAGCAATACCGAATCTTGAACGCAGAAATTCCAAACACCACACGACAATCCCTCATCCATGCCCGCATCGGTCAGGGTGTGTTTAAAGAACGTGTCACCCAGATTGAACACGCTTGCCGGATTACGTTTGTTGACAACGCTGCCCATTTAATCGGCAGCCATATCAAACCTTGGCGTGAATCCACGAACGAAGAACGCCTTCATGGTGCCAATGGCCTGCTTCTCACCCCCACCGCCGACCATCTATTTGACCGTGGGTTTATCAGCTTCGAGGATAACGGTGAGGTTCTTATTTCACCCGTGGTTGATTTGGGTGGCAAAAAGGACATCCGGTTGATGGCTTTGGACGACTCCGACCTTGAACCGTTGTGGACGAAGATTGGGGAGATCTGATTTTCCATCTCCTTCAATTTCTCCTGTTCGTATCCAAGTGCTGCTGCACCTCCTAACTCGAAAAATTCACGGCAAAAATTGTAACGGTTGATTCTGGCCAATGTCTATCTGGGTGGAATGAATACACCGCCCACCGCGACCAAGGATACAGTTTGCAACCCTGAACTCTTC
>Ga0182030_10001035_pt1 | contig 56015 bp, 49 predicted proteins | sample 812S3MmetaG_FD_121299 | JGI IMG/M metagenome (GOLD analysis project Ga0182030, IMG submission 121299) | Permafrost microbial communities from Stordalen Mire, Sweden - 812S3M metaG (Illumina Assembly) | ecosystem: Environmental > Terrestrial > Soil > Wetlands > Permafrost | place: Sweden...
ACAGGCCAGCCGCCCGGCGGCGGCGTCAGCGCGAGGATCCCCCGTGCAAGGCGATCGGCCAGCCGTCGCGCGCCGGTGCCGTCGACGCCGTCCACCACGAGCCAGTACCTGCCCTGCTGCTGAAGGTTCAGCGCGCCGCCCGGCGCGCGGGATGGGTGCGCGGGCGCCCCGCCCGCGCTCGCCTCGGCGAGCATCAGGCGCTCGAGCTGATCGGTGAAGCGCTGAAGCGAGGCGGAGGCTCCGTCCGGCGGGGGCGGCGCCAGCTCGCCCAGCTCGACCAGCAGGACAGCGAACGGCAGCCCCTCAGCCTCGAAGCGCCCCAGCGCGGCGCCGATCGATCCGATCCATGCGGCCGGACCCGTGCTCGTGCGTTCGTCGCGGATGTGGATGTCCAGCGGCGACGGCGACGCAGATGCAGATGCAGATGGAGATGGAGATGGAGATGGAGAGAGCTGAACGCCGCCGCGCGAGCCCTCGAGCGCGGCCTCGGGTGAGACCGCGCGCTCATCGACGATCACAGCCCGCTCGGGCACCCACAGCGCGGGCGCCCCGCCGTGGCGGGCGCGAGGCTCGCCGATCTCATCGACGACCATCACGCCGACGCGACCCCTCAGGGCGGGCGCGACCTCGGCGTCCACGTCCTCAGCGGCGGGCAGCTCTTGCGCGCCCGCAGCGCCCGGCTCCCCGCCCTCGCCGCGCCCGCGGGTTTGCCCTTTGGGCTCGGCCACGGGCTCGAACGCCGCCAGCGCCGCGGCCAGCAGCGCCGAGCACACCGCTGCAAGGCGATCGCCCGCGGCCGCCAGGCGCCGGGGCGGCAATGCCCGGAGATCGGCCGCCAGCTCCTCCCACAGGACCCCGCGAAGGGCCTCCAGCACCCTCACCAGGGACGGGGCGTCCGTCGCGCCCGAGAGGTGCGCGAGCGAAATCGCCGGAGAGCGACCCCCGCGTCCCGTCGCCGCGACCAGGCGCTCCAACTCGGAGTCGGAGACCAAGGCGCGCAGCAGCTGCTCGCACAGCAGCGGGCCATCGGTGGCGAGCTCCCGCAGCCCAACGTCGGCGATCTGCTCGGGTTCGCGATCGCGGATGAGGGCGATGGCCCACAGCTTTGCCAGCTGCGGCGAGCGGGCCGCGAGCCGGTCCAGCACGATCTCCGGCACCGGCGCCGCCTGGAGCTCGATGTGCTCTTCGGAGGACTTTGCCACGTGTGTTGCATACCAGTCGGGGGGGACGTATCGCCGGCGGGCGCGGCGTGCGCGGGATAGCCTGCACCCGGTGCAACGCGGGCGGGCGACATGACGGGTCTGTGGATCGCGCTGGCCGTCCTCGCCCTTGCGGGCCTCGCCCTCGCGACCACGCTGCTGCTCGCGCGCAGGCGCGGCGCGGCGGACCCGCAGGAGCGGGGGCACATCGAGCACCTTGAAGACTCGACCTCGGTCGACCAGGCCACAGGTGCGGTCCGCTCGGTTCAGCGCGCCGAGATGCTGATCGGCGAAGAGGCGCTCGCGCGGATATGGACCCCCAGCCACCTCGAGCGCCTGGCACGCACCTACTGGCGCTTCCTCACGCGCGTCACGCTGGGGCTGATCCGCGTCCGCTACAGCGAGGGCGAGCGCTCGGTGGTGCTGCTCGCCAGGCCGCTGAAGCTGCTCACCTTCCACGCCCCCGAATACGAGATGGACCGCTCGCACGGCCTGGTGCGCTGGCGGATCGCGCGCGGGCTGCTCGTCGCGCGCCGCGGACGCGAAGGCGGCGGCTACCTGCAGATCGAGGTCAACCGCACGCCTGCTGAGCAGGACGGGCGCGTGCTGCTGCACGTGGTGGTGGAGGTGGCGAACTTCTATCCGGCGATCTCCGGCCTGAGCCTATGGCTCTACAACGTCACGCAGTCGCGCATCCACGTGATCATCACCTACAGCTTCCTGCGCTCGCTCGCGCGGCTGGACCTCGCCGAGTCGCGCGTGGGACGCTACGCCTCCTCGGGCTGATCGGCGCTCTCGCCAGGGCTTGGAGGCACGCCCTCGATCACCCGCGCGGGCGCGCTGACCACGGTCGCGCCCGCGGGCACGTCGTTGACCACCACCGCACCCGCGCCGATGCGCGCGCCGCGACCGATGCGGATCGTGCGTTCGTAGGGCGAGACGATCACCGAGTTCGCACCGATGCTCACGTCGTCCTCGATGATGATCTGGTGCGGGCTGGCCGTGCTCGCGCGCACCGCGATCGTCACGTTGTGCCAGATCGTCACGCGCCGCCCGATCACCACGTTGGAGTGGATCACCGTGCCGAACCCGTGGTGGCCGAAGTGAACGTCGGGGCTGAAGGACGCTCCGGGGGCCAGCGAGTTGTGGTAGATCACCGAGTTGATTTTCTTGACCAGCAGCGCCAGGCGCTGGTGGCCGCCCGCGCGCAGCGCAGCCGAGATCCGCCACAGCCGCTCCGGGCTCATCAGGTGCGGTCTGGGCCGCCGGGGAAGCGCGCCCCGCCGACCGCCCTGAGCTTGCTGCGGTCGTGCGTGGCCCTGATGCGCCTGATCGTCCCCGAGCGCGAGCGCGTCACCAGCGACTCGGTTGTCGCCCCTCCCGCGCTGGGGTAGCGCACCCCCTGCAGCACGTCACCGTCGGTGATGCCCGTGGCTGAGAAGAACACGTCCTCCCCCGCCACCAGGTCGTCCCGGTCAAGGATCCTCTGCAGGTCATAGCCCGCATCGATCGCGGCGCTGCGCTCGTGCTCGTCGCGCGGCCACAGACGACCGAGCAGCTGTCCGCCGATGCACTTCACAGCGGCCGCGGAGATGACACCCTCGGGCGTTCCGCCGATGCCCCACAGCAGGTCCACCGGAGAGCGCTCGGTCACCGCCAGCAGCGAGGCGGACACGTCTCCATGGGAGATCAGGCGCACCCGTGCTCCCGCGGCGCGAATCGCCGCGATCCCCTCCGTGTGGCGCGGCCGGTCGAGCACGACCACCATCACGTCCCCCACGGGGCAGCCCTTGCGCTCGGCCACCAGCTTCACCGTCTCACCGAGCGGGCGGTCGAGGTCGAGCACGTCCGCGATCTCGCCACCGCCCGCGATCTTTTCCATGTACACGCACGGTCCCGGGTCGAACATCGTGCCGCGAGCCGACAGCGCGATCACGGCCAGTGCGCTGGGCATGCCGTGCGCGGCCAGCGTCGTGCCCTCCAGGGGATCGACCGCGATGTCCACCTTCGGCGGCGAGCCGTCGCCTATCTGCTCCCCGTTGTAGAGCATCGGCGCCTCGTCCTTCTCGCCCTCGCCGATCACCACCAACCCGTCCATCGGGACCGACTGCAGCATGTAGCGCATCCCGTCCACTGCCGCCTGGTCAGCGGCCTCCTTGTCGCCGCGCCCGACCAGCGGAGCGGCCGCAAGGGCGGCCGCCTCGGTCACGCGCACCAGCTCGAGGGCGAGGTTGCGATCGGGTCTCTGGTCGTTCTCTTCGGTGCTCATCTCTCTCCTTGCGCGTCGGGCGGTCGTGCTCCGGGCTGCGTATCTGCACGCGACGAGCCCTCGGCCGCGCCCGGCGAGCCCGCGACGCTACCTGCTAACGGTCGGCCTCCGCTGTCTCCTCGGCGGCCCTGCGTGCTCGCTCCTCGCGCGTGATCACCCGTGCGGGCGGGCCCACGACCGTTGCGCCCTGGGGCACGTCCTCGGTGACCACAGTGCCCGCGCCCACCGACGCCCCGCGCCCGATCGTCAGGGGACGTCCGCGCGGGGCGATCACCACCGCGTTCGCCCCGATCGAGACGTCGTTCTCGATGATGATCCGCGACGGCGGGCCCTGCTCCCCGCCGGGCGCGGCGCCCGGGTGTGGCATCGACCCGTTGCCCGCCGGCGCCGGGCGCTCGCTGCGCCCGGCAGACAGGGTCACGTTCTGCCAGATGCGAACGCGCTTGCCGATGGTGCAGTTCGGCGTCACAACGATGCCGATGCTGTTGTGTCCGAGCACCACGTCGGGGCTGACCTCCGCGCCCGGGGACAGCGAATTGGCATACAGCAGTCCGCCCAGCTGCTTCAGCCAGAACGCCATCACCCAGTGCCCGCGCCTGTGCAGCGCGATCGAGGCCAGCCACAGGCGCTCGGGGCGCACCACCCACAGCTTCAGCAGTTTCACCTTGAGCGCGTTGACCTGCAGACGGTTCATGCCGCCCCCCTCGCGGGCGCGGGCGCGGGCCCGCGCGGCCGTCGCGACCCAGAGCGCTCATGCCCTTTGCGCATAGCCGGATCGTAGCTCAGCATCCCCGCCCGTTTGCCCAGATGCCACCATCGAGGCATCGGAGCGCGCCGACGCTGCTCCGGCGACTACGATCGGGGTGTGAGCGACACCCCCCTCACCGTGCAGGCGCGTATCCCGGGCGCAGCACGGTCGCAGGTGCAAGAGATGTACCGGCGCGCCGAGCAGGTGCGCGTCGGGACGCGGCTCGCCGAGGAGGACGCGACGCTGTGGGGGGCGCCCGGCACACCGGAGATCGCCAACCGCCTGGGCTGGCTGACGATCGCCCAGCGCATGCTCCAGGGATTGGGAGAGGTCGAGTCCTTCGCGCGCGAGGTCGCACAGGAGGGCTTCGGCGACGTGGTGCTGCTCGGCATGGGCGGCTCCTCGCTGGCGCCCGAGGTCCTGCGGCGGGCGTTCGGCAGCGCCGGCGGGCACCCGCGGCTGCACGTGCTCGACTCCACCGACGCCGCCACCATCGCCAGCGTGCAGGCCGCGGTGGATCCGCGACGGACGCTGTTCCTCGTCTCCTCCAAGTCGGGCAGCACGATCGAGCCGCTGTCCCTGTTCGCGCACTTCTGGTCGCTCACCGGCGAGGGCGCCAACTTCGCGGCCATCACAGACCCGGGCTCGGGGCTGCAGCAGCTCGCCCGCGAACACGGCTTCAGGCACACCTTCGCCGGGGACCCCAACATCGGCGGGCGCTACAGCGCGCTCTCGCCCTTCGGCATCGTGCCGGCCGCGCTGATCGGCGTGGACGTGCGCGGCCTCTTGGAGGGTGCGGCGGGGGCGTGGGAGACGGCCATGGCCGCCGGCGAGGCTCCGGAGGGCGCGCCGGCGGGCGTGTGGCTCGGCGCCGCGCTCAGCGCGCTGGCCGCAGGCGGGCGCGACAAGCTCACGTTCATCGCCCCGCCGAGCCTGCCCGGCGTGGGCATATGGCTCGAGCAGCTCGTGGCCGAGTCAACCGGCAAGCACGGCAAGGGAATCCTCCCGGTCGCCGATGAGCCGCTGGCGGATCCGGGCTCCTACGGCCCGGACCGCGTGTTCGCGCACCTCAGCGACGCCGGCGCCGAGGACGACGCTCTGCGCGAGCGCGTCGCCGCGCTCGCCGACGCCGGGCACCCGCTGATCACGATTCCCACGACCGGCCCGACGGATCTCGGGCGCATCTTCCTGCTGGCGGAGATCGCCGTCGCCGTGGCGGGCTGGGGCCTGGAGATCAACCCCTTCGACCAGCCCAACGTGCAGCAGGCCAAGGACGCCACCAAGCGCGTGCTCAGCGCGTATGAATCGACGCGCTCGCTGCCACAGCTCGCCGACGCCGGCGAGCAGGAGCTGCGCTCGCTGATCTTCGATTCGCGTCCCCCCCACTATCTGGCCATCATGGGCTACGTGGAGCCCTCCCAGGAGTTCGACGAGGCCGTCTCGCAGCTGCGCGCCGCGGTCCTCGCGGCCACGCACGCGGCGAGCACGTTCGGCTACGGCCCGCGCTTCCTGCACTCGACCGGCCAGTTCCACAAGGGCGGGCCGCCGGTCGGGCGCTTCCTGCAGCTGCTCGCCGACGGGCCCTCCGACGTGGAGATCCCCGGCGCCCCCTACGGCTTCAAGACGCTCAAGGAATCCCAGGCGATCGGCGACCTGCAGACGCTGCGCGAGCTGGGCCTTCCGGCGCAGCGCGTGAGGCTGGCCGGCGAGGACCCCGCGGGCGCGCTGCGCGCGCTCACCGAAAGCCTGCTGGCGGGTGTGGACGGGGCGAGATGAAATCCAACGGCCGGCCGGGCGCCGGGTGAGATGAGGAGCACATGACCCAAATCGGTTTCGTCGGGCTGGGAAAGATGGGCGGCAACATGGTCCACAGAATTCGCCGGGACTCCGAGAACGAGGTCGTCGCATTCGACTTCGACGAGAAGGCCGTCAAGCAGGCGGTCAAGAACGGCGCGTCCGGGGCGGGGACGCTGAAGGAGCTCGTCAAACAGCTGCAGGCCCCGCGCATCGTGTGGATCATGGTCCCCGCCGGCACCCCCACCCAGGAAACGGTCGACAAGCTGTCCAAGCTGCTGCAGCGGGGCGACACCATCGTCGACGGCGGCAACTCCAAGTGGACCGATGACAAGCGGCGCTCGCAGGAACTCAAGCGCAGCGGCATCGAATACGTCGATGTCGGTGTCTCCGGCGGCGTATGGGGCCTTGAAGTGGGCTACTGCATGATGGTCGGAGGGCCCCAGAAAGCGGTCAAGCGCCTGTCACCCATCCTCGACGTGCTGGCGCCGAGGACCAACGAGCAGAGCCTCGCGGCGATCGGGCCGCGCGGGTGGCTGCACTTCGGCCCCTCCGGCGCCGGCCATTACGTCAAGATGGTCCACAACGGCGTCGAGTACGGGCTGATGCAGGCCTACGCCGAGGGCTTCGACGTGTTCGACAAGTGCGAGTACGAGCTCGACAACGCCAAGATCGCCCACCTCTGGGGCCAGGGCTCGGTGGTCCGCTCGTGGCTGTGCGAACTCGCCGCGCGCGCGTTCGAAGCCGACGGCAACGACCTCGGCTCGATCGAGGGCTACACCGCGGACTCCGGCGAGGGACGCTGGACGATCGAGGACGCCACCGCCCATGACGTGCCCACGCCCGTGATCACCGCCTCGCTGTACGAGCGCTTCCGCTCGCGCGGCAACGGTGATTTCGCCGACCGCGTGCTTGCAGCGCTGCGCAACCAGTTCGGCGGCCACGCCGTCAAGAGCGCTCCCGCGCCCAGTGCCGGCGCCGGCGGCAACGCGCCCCCCGCCCCCGCCCGCCGCGCGGGCCCCGCGCGGCGCTCGGCCGCCGCGCGGCCGAGCAAGAGGGGCTGAGCGTGGCGGCCGTCGCCGGTCGCCCGACCGGTCAGCCAGAGCCCGACAATCCGCTCACGGCCGGGCTCGAGCGGCTGCCGGTCGCTCCCACCTCGCTGGTCATATTCGGAGCCACCGGGGATCTTGCGCGGCGCAAACTGCTGCCCGCGATCTACAACCTCGCCCACGACGGCGCCCTGCCCGAGCGCTTCCACCTGATCGGCGTCTCGCGCAAAGAGAAAGAGAACGAGGACTTTCGCGCCGAGTGCGAGCAGTCGATACGGCGCTTCTCGCGGCGCACGCCCGACGACTCCGTCCTGGACAGCCTGCTCGAGAACGTCAAGTACGTCCCCGGCACCTTCGATGACCCGGAGGTCTACGCCGAGCTCGGCAGGCTCCTGGACGCCTTCGAGCGCGAGGACGGCGAGCCGCTGAACCGCGCGTTCTACCTCTCCACCGCCCCCAGCTTCTTCCCGATCATCGTGCAGGCGCTGGGGCGCTCGGAGCTGGCCCAGCGTGAGCAGTCGGAGGTGCGCCTGATCATCGAGAAGCCGTTCGGTACCACGCTGGCGGAGGCGCGCCAGCTCAACCGCGCCGTGCTCTCGATCTTCGAGGAGAGCCAGATCTTCCGCATCGACCACTACCTCGGCAAGGAGACCGTCCAGAACATGATGGCCTTCCGGTTCGCCAACGGCATGTTCGAGCCGCTGTGGAACCGGAACTACATCGACAGCGTGCAGATCACCGCCGCCGAGGACCTCGGCATCGGCTCACGCGCGGACTACTACGACAACGCCGGCGCGCTGCGCGACCTGATCCAGAACCACATGCTGCAGCTGCTCTGCCACGTCGCAATGGAGCCGCCCGTGAACTTCACAGCCGAAGAGGTGCGCAACGAGAAGGTCAAGGTGCTGCAGGCCATCCCCGAGCCCACGCCGGCGGAGATCCCCGAGATGTCGGTGCGCGCGCAGTACACCGCCGGCCACGCCGGCGGTGAGGACGTTCCCGGCTACCTGGAAGAGGAGGGCGTGCCCGAGGACTCCAACACCGAGACCTACGCGGCGCTGCGCCTGGAGGTCGACAACTGGCGCTGGGCGGGAGTGCCCTTCTATCTGCGCACAGGCAAGCGCCTGGCGCGCAAGGTCACAGAGATCGCGGTCACGCTCAAGCCAGTGCCCCACCTGGCCTTCAGCCAGGACGGCTCGCTGGGGGTACAGCCCAACCAGCTGGTGCTCACGCTGCAACCCAACGAGGGCGTCTCGCTGCGGCTCGGCGCCAAGATCCCCGGCACGCGCATGATCATCAGGCCCGTGCACATGGAGTTCCTCTACGGCACCGCCTTCCTCTCGCAGTCACCCGAGGCCTACGAGCGCCTGATCACCGACGCCATGCGCGGCGACGCCACGCTGTTCACCCGTAACGACGAGGTGGAGGCGCAGTGGCGCATCTGCGATCCGATCGTCAGCGCCTGGGAGGCGACCCCCGGGCCCCTGCCGGGCTACGAGTCGGGCTCGCAGGGACCCAAGGAGGCGGAGGCCCTCCTGCGCGGGGATGATCACTGGCGCGCGATCTGATGCCGGGCACCAGCGACGCGGTCTGGAGCGAGCAGGGGACCACACCCGATGCGATCGAGGCGGCGCTGCGCGCGCTGCTGATCGAGCGCCACGCCGAAAACGAAAACTTCCTACCCGCGCGCGTGCTCAACATGATCACGCTCATCGACCGCGAGTGGACGGGCGAAATCGCCAACAGGCTGGGAGGCGTGGGGCGCTACCACGCCTCACGGCTGGTCGTGCTCTCATACGAGCGCCGGCGCGAGCGGCTGGACGCGCGTGTCATGATCGCCGCCGAAGGGAACCCCGATGCCGGCGAGCTGGCGCTGCTGCGCGAGACGGTCGTCGTGGAACTCGGCGACCAGCACCTCGACGACCTGCTGCAGATCGCCGACCCGCTGGTCGTCACCGACCTGCCGACGCTGCTGTGGTCCCCGCACGGTCACCACGAGCTCGTGCGACAGCTGCTGCCCCTCGCGCAGGCCGTGCTGATCGACTCCGTCGATGAGCCCATCGCCGCCGACGCGCTGGACCGCGCGGGCGAACTGAGCAGCGAAGCCTACGTCGTCGACCTCGCGTGGCTGCGCTCGACGCCGTGGCGCGAGCGGGTGGCGGCCACGTTCGACCCGCCGCAGATGCGCCGGGAGCTCTCCACCCTCACCGCGGTCACGATCCGTCACCACCCCGAATCGCGGGTGGCGGCCGTGCTGATGCTGGGATGGCTCGCCTCACGCCTGGGCTGGGAAGCGGGGACGCTCGTTGAGCACGGCGAGATGCTCTCCGGCAAGGCGCACGCCAGCCGCCAGGACGTCACGCTGCGCGCCGAGTCCGCGCCCGAGCTGATGGTCAGGGGGCTCGAGGACGTCACCGTGGAGACCGCGTCGGGGCGTCGCCTGCGCCTCACGCGCGGGCCGGGCGGGCTGCACGCGCGCTGGCGCGACCCGCGCGGCACCGAGCGGGAGTGGACCATCATGGGCGCCTCGCGCGGAGAGAGGGGCGTGCTCGGCGAGGGGATCCGCCAGGCGCTGCTGCGCGACCCCACATACCTTCCCGCACTCAGCGCGGCGCGCGCAATGCTCTCGTGACGCGCCTCACCACGTGCCCCGACGCCGAGACGGTCGCGCGGCGCGCCGCCGAGACGACCGAGCTGCTGCTGGCCCGCGCCGTGCGGGAGCGCGGCGTGGCGCAGCTGGCGCTCAGCGGCGGCACCACCCCGGGGCGCACCTTCGAACTGCTCGCCGCGGGCGAGACCGACTGGTCCGCCGTGGAGATCTGGTTCGCCGACGAGCGCTGCGTGGCGCCCGAGGACGAGCAGAGCAACTACCGCCTCGCCAGCGAGAAGCTGTTCGTCCCCGCCGCCATCGCGCCCTCGCGCGTGCATCGCATGGAGGGCGAGCTGGGCCCCGAGGAGGGCGCCCGGCGCTACTCGCAGGAGCTCGCGGCGCTGGCAGGCCGCGAGCGCGCGGGCGAGGCTCCGCGCCCTCCGGCGCTGGACGTGATCCTCCTTGGCATCGGCCCTGATGGGCACATCGCCTCGCTGTTCCCCGGCGCCGGCACCCTCGCCGCCGGCGAGCATGCCCTGTGCCTTGGCGTCGAGGACTCGCCCAAGCCCCCGCCGCAGCGCCTCACGCTCAGCCTCGCCGTGCTGCGAGCAGCGCGCAGCTGCATCCTGCTCGCCACGGGCGCCGGCAAGGCCGACGCCGTCCAGGCGATGCTGGGCGACGCCACCGCCCATGTTCCCGCCAGCCTGCTCGCGCGCGAGCGCCTCACGCTGATCCTCGACGACGCCGCAGCGCCGGCGGGGCCGCGCAGTTGAGCCCTGCGCCGGCCCCCACCGAGGGCCAGGTCCTGCTCGTGCGCCACGCCGAGACCCAGTGGAGCCGGGATCTGCGCCACACCGGCCGCAGCGACATCCCGCTGACCGAAGCCGGCAGGGACGCCGCCCGGGCGCTGGCGGCGCGGCTGGACCCGGCTGGCTTCCCCCTGATCCTCGTCAGCCCGCTGCTCCGCGCGCGTGAAACCTGCGATCTGTGCGGCTTTGGCGAGCGCGCCGAGCTGCGCGAGGAGCTGGTGGAGTGGGACTACGGCGACTACGAGGGGCTGACCACCGAGGAGATCAAGCGCCGGCGCCCGGACTGGTATCTGTGGCGCGACGGCTGCCCCGGCGGGGAGGACGTCGCGCAGGTCGGGGCGCGGGCGGACCGCGTCATCGCCGAGATCAAGGGCATCCCCGGGCCCGTCGCCATCTTCTCCCACGGACACATGCTGCGTGTGCTCGGCGCGCGCTGGGCAGAGCTCGACGCCGCGGACGGATCGCGCCTTGGCCTCTCCACGGGCGCCACGTGCCTTCTGGGGTATGAGCGCCACACCGCGATCCTGGTGCGCTGGAACGACACGTGCGGCGCCCGCAGTTAGGCTGAGCAGATCGCGGGCATGTTCGCTGGACGGTTTGCCCCGAAAACGCCGCCGACGCACTAGAGTGACGTCCCAAGCCCAATGGCTCCCGACGCCGTGCAGATCCCCACACACGCCACGCGAGCCGAAGACCTCCTCGCGGCGCTGACTCAGGCGCGGCACGCCACGCTCGCGTTGGTGGCGGGAATCTCCGAGGATGACCTGGAGCGGGTGCACTCGCCGCTGATGAGCCCGCTGGCCTGGGACCTCGGGCACATCGCCGCGTATGAGGATCTGTGGCTGTGCAACCGCCAGGGCGCACTGCCACTGCTGCGCCCCGACCTCGCCGCGCTCTACGACGCCTTCGAGACGCCCCGGGCGGTGCGCGGCGACATCCAGGCACTCGACGCGGCGCACGCCAGGGCCTATCTCGAGGAGGTGCGCGCCCGCAGCGCCGCCGTTCTCGCCGAGCGAGGGCCCGGCGAGGGCACCGTCTGGGAGATGGTCCTGCGCCACGAGCTCCAGCACTGCGAGACGATGCGCCAGACGATGGTGATCGCAGGGTTGCTGCCCGGCGTGGAGTCCGCGCTCGCGCCGCTCATGGGCCCCGAGGAGTGGATCGAGGTGCCCGCGGGGCACTTCGACATGGGCGCCGCGCCGCAGGGCTTCGCCTACGACAACGAGCGCCCGCGCCACCGTGTGGAGGTTGCCGCCTACCGCATCGCAAGGCGACCGGTGAGCAACGCCAGCTGGATGCACTTCAGCGAGGGAGGCGGATATGAACGGCGCGAGTGGTGGAGCAACGAGGGCTGGGCGTGGAAGCAGGAGTACGACATCACTCATCATGCGGCGGTGGCGCAGGGGCACCCCGAGGCCGCCGCCTGCCACATCTCCTGGTTCGAGGCCGATGCCTACGCCAGAGCCAACGACGCGCGCCTGCCCACAGAGCCGGAGTGGGAGCGGGCAGCGACCTGGGAGCAGGAGAGCGGGCAGGCGGCGCAGCAGCGCGCCGATCCCGCCGAGCGGCGCCGGCGCGGGCTGCTGGCGGGAGTCGGAGAGGTCTGGGAGTGGACACAGACCCACTTCCACGGCTACCCCGGCTTCCGCGCGCACCCCTACCGGGAGTACTCCGAGGTGTTCTTCGGAAGCGACTACCGCGTCCTGCGCGGCAGCTCCTGGGCGACCGACCCGCGCGTGTCCAGCATCACCTTCCGCAACTGGGATCTCCCCCAGCGCAGGCAGATCTTCGCCGGCGTGCGACTGGCGAGCGACGCATGAGCGAGCCCGCCGCCTCGCTGCAGGACACGCCGGTGCAGGCGATCCGCATCGACTCGCACCTGGACGGCTCGCACGAGCGCTCGCTCGCCGAGGACGTGCTCGACGGGCTCACCCGCCCCTTCAAGGAGCTGCCGCCCAAGCACTTCTACGACGCGCGCGGCGCGGAGCTGTTCGACCGGATCTGCGAGCTGCCCGAGTACTACCCCACGCGCGCCGAGCGGGCGATATTGCAAGCAAGCTCAGCCCACATCGCCGAGGTGACGGGGGCGGTGGAGCTCGTCGAGCTGGGCTCCGGCACCGCGGCCAAGACGCGTGTGCTGCTCGATGCCCTGCACGCCGCGGGCACGCTGCGCCGCTACGTGCCCATCGACGTCACAGAGTCGATGGTGCGCGCCTGCGCACGCGAGCTCACACTCGAGTACCCCGGCCTGCTCGTGCACGGCGTGATCGGCGACTTCGAAAGGCACCTCGACCGCGTCCCCGCCGCCATCGGCCCGCGCATCTTCGCCTTCCTCGGCGGCACCATCGGCAACTTCCCGCCGGGCAGCCGCCGCCGCTTCCTGCGCGAGATCGCGCGCCTGATGGGGCCGGAGGACCACCTGCTGATGGGCACCGACCTCGTCAAGGATCCGCGCGTGCTGGAGGCCGCATACGACGACTCGCAGGGCGTCACCGCGGAGTTCAACCGCAACGTGCTGCTCGTGCTCAATCGCGAGCTGCGCGCCGACTTCGACCCTGAGGACTTCGAACACGTCGCGCTGTTCGATCCCGCGCACGAATGGATCGAGATGCGCCTGCGCGCTCGCCGCGAGCACACCACGCTCGTGCGCGACCTCGGCCTGAACGTGCACTTCGACGCCGGCGAGGAGCTGCGCACGGAGATCAGCGCCAAGTTCACCCCGGAGCGCCTGCAGGGCGACCTCGCCGCGGCCGGTCTGAGCATGGTCAGCTGGCTGACAGACCCCGAGGGCCTGTTCGCCCTCACGCTCTCCACCGCCGGCGCCTGAGCACTTCGGGGTGCCGGGGCGCGCCCGCCGGCGGCTCCGGGCACAGGTAGGATCCCCGCCATGAAGACCGAGGGCTCGCGCGCACTGGTCGTCGGCGGAGCATCGGGGCTCGGCGAGGCCACCGTGCGCCAGCTCCACGCACGCGGGGCGCTCGTGACGCTCGCCGACGTCAACGCCGAGCGCGGTGGCGCGCTCGCGGCGGAGCTCGGGCTCGAGTTCCTCGCCTGCGACGTGCGCGAGGAGGAGCAGGTGCAGGCCGCGGTCGCCCACGCCGCCGATGGAGAGGGCGGCCTGCGCATCGCCGTGTGCTGCGCGGGGACCGGCTGGGCGGGCAAGGTGGCCGGCTCCAAGGGCCCGCATCAGCTGCTGCCGTTCCAGACCATCATCCAGATCAACCTGATCGGCACGTTCAACGTGCTGCGCTTCGCCGCCGCCGCGATGATCGCCAACGAGCCCGGCGAGGAGGGCGAGCGCGGCGTGTGCGTCAACACCGCCTCCATCGCCGCGTTCGAGGGCCAGATCGGCCAGATCGCCTACTCCGCCTCAAAGGGCGGCGTCGTCGGCATGACGCTGCCGGCCGCTCGCGACCTCGCCCAGTACGGCATTCGCGTCAACACCATCGCGCCGGGGCTGTTCGACACGCCCCTGCTCGCAGCCCTGCCGGAGGAGGCGCGCCAGAGCCTCGGCGCGGGCGTCCCCTTCCCCCCGCGCCTGGGCCGGCCCGAGGAGTACGGGCTGCTCGTCTGCCACATCGCCGAGAACGTCATGCTCAACGGCGAGACCATCCGCCTGGACGGCGCGCTGCGCATGCCGCCGCGCTGAGCCGCAAGCCGGCCCCCGAACCATCCGCTGCGCCCCGGCGCGCCACCCGGCGATGAGCGAGGGCCGCCCGCAGGCGGCCCCCATCCAATCCCTACCCCAGCCCGCGCGGGCTGCTCGCCCGCCGCTAGGAGAGGCGCTCCACCAGCATCGCCATGCCCATCCCGCCGGCCACGCACATCGACTCGATGCCGAACGTGCCGTCCTTGGCCTGAAGGCCGTTGAGCAGGGTGGTCATGATGCGCGCGCCGGTCATGCCGAAGGGGTGTCCCAGCGCGATCGCGCCGCCGAAGGGGTTGAGCTTCTCGGGATCGATGCCCAGCTCGTCGCGGCAGGGCACGATCTGCGCGGCGAAGGCCTCGTTGATCTCCACGATGTCCACGTCGCCGATGCTCATGCCCGTGTTCTTCAACAGCTGCTGGATCGCCGGGATCGGGCCGACGCCCATGATCTCGGGGCGGATCGCCACCACGGTCGATGCGATTATGCGCGCCTTCGGGGTGAAGCCGCCCTCGCGCGCCTTCTCCTCGGACATGATCAGCAGGGCTGCCGCGCCGTCGTTCAGCGGGCAGGCGTTGCCCGCCGTGACGGTCCCGTCGGGCTTGAAGGCGGGCTTCAGTCCGGCGAGGCGCTCAAGCGTCGTGCCGGGCCGCGGGCCGTCGTCCTTGGTCACGATCTGCTCGGGCACGTCGATCTCGTTGCCCTCGCGATCCCTGTCCTTGTGCGCAGGCGCGGTCACGGGCACGATCTCGCTGTCGAAGTGGCCGGACTCCTGCGCCGCCACCGCGCGGTTCTGGGAGATCACCGCCCATTCGTCCTGCGCCTCGCGGCTCACGCCGTACTGCTCCGCGACGTTCTCCGCGGTCATGCCCATCGGGATGTACACGTCATACAGCGAGCCCTCCGAGCCGTCCAGGGTGTGGTGGAACTCGAACGGCGGGCTTTCCCCGGAGCGTGAGATCGCCTCCACCCCCGCGGCGATGTAGGTGTCGCCCTCGCCGGCCTTGATCGCGTGAAAGGCCATTCTCGCCGTCTGCAGCGAGGACGCGCAGAAGCGGTTGACCGTCGTGCCCGGCACGTGGAAGTCGATGCCGGCCAGCAGCGAGGCGTTGCGCCCCACGTTGTAGCCGGTCTCGCCCTGCGCGAACCCGCAGCCCATCATCACGTCCACGATCGAGCCAGACTCCAGCTGGGGGTTGCGCTCCAACAGCGCCTTCAGCGGTACAGCCGCCAGGTCGTCCGCCCTCACGGATTTCAGCGAACCCTTCACCGCGCGCCCGATGGGCGTGCGGATGGCATCGACAATCACGGCTTCGGGCATCTGTGGCTATCTCCTGGAGTCGGTGGCAAACGCCGGCGCGGAAAAGGCCACGGCGCGAGCGCAAATCCTAGGGGATTGCGAGAGATCAGCCCCTAAAGGTCGAGCCTGCTGACCCCCAGCTCGTCAAAGCCGACGTGGTGGGCCAGCTCGTGGCGCACCGTGCGCGTCACCTGGTCGCGCAGCAGATCCGCGTCGTGGCCGAAGTCGCGGCGCAGCGTGTCCCTGAAGACCACGATGCGGTCGTGGGTGTTGTCTTTGCTGGCACCGTCGCCCTGGTAGAGGCCGTAGGCGCCCGCGCGGCGCCCGCCGTCGGAGATCACCACCGCGACGTGGCGCAGCGCGTTGCGCAGCAGGTCGGGCAGGTCGTCCAGCGCGTCGCGCACGAGCTCCTCGAAGTCCTGGTCGTCCAGCGGGTCGAGCTCCATGAAGTCGCTTTCCTCGGGCGCCACCGCCAGGCCTTCGCGGGCCAGCAGCTCGGCGTTGCGCACGATTTCTTCGAACTCCGACTCGCTCTCGGGGTCCTTCCAGCCGGCCATGCGCACCGCCACGAACGCCACGGTTCCCATCAGCGCGCCCGCCACGATCACGCCAAGAGCCACGTCCTCCAGGGCCCTGACGATGCCGATCGTGCTGAAGCCCTGGCCCACCACCAGCACCACCAGGCCCACGCACATCGCGATGATCGAAGCCAGGCCCACGCGCCTGAGCTGACCGTCGGCGCCTTTTGAGGATGACCAGCGCATTGTTGGTACCCGTCCTATTTGAGCGTGCGGGCGATCACGAGCCGCTGGATCTCGTTGGTGCCCTCGTAGATCTGGGTGATCTTCGCGTCGCGCATCATCCGCTCCACGGGGTACTCCTTGACATAGCCGTAGCCCCCCAGCACCTGCACCGCCTCGATCGTCACGGCCATCGCGTTGTCGGAGGCGAACACCTTGGCCATCGATGAGTACTTCGCGCGTTCGGGATGCCCCTGATCGGCCATCGCGCAGGCCTTGTAGAGCAGCTCGCGCGCGGCGGCCGTCCTGATTTCCATGTCGGCCAGCTTGAACTGGATCGCCTGGAACTCGTTGATCGCCTTGCCGAACTGGCGGCGCTCCCTGGCGTAGGCGACCGCATAGTCGGTGGCGCCCTGCGCGATGCCAACAGCCTGGGCGGCGGCTCCAAGGCGCGTGCGCTCGAGCGTGCCAAGCGCCACCGACAGGCCCTTGCCGACCTGGCCGATCACGTTCGCCTGGGGTACCCGCACCTCCTCGAAGATCGGCTGCCCGGTGGGCGAGGCGCGGATCCCCAGCTTGTGCTCGAGCTTGCCCACGCTGAAGCCGGGCCGGTCGGCCTCCACCACGAACGCCGTCAGGCGACGGCTCTCGCGGTCGGTCACCGCGAAGCAGATGTAGAAGTCGGCCACGCCGAGGTTGGTGATCCAGTTCTTCGTCCCCGTGATCACCCACTCCTCACCGTCCTGCACCGCAAATGTCTTCATCCCGGCGGGATCGGAGCCGGCCTCGGGCTCGGAGAGCGCGAACGCGGGCGACCACTCGCCGGTGGCGCATCTGGGCAGGAAGCGCTCCTTCAGCTCGTCGCTCCCGAACAGCTGGATCGGCAGCGTGCCGAGCTCCTGCACCATCAGGATCAGCGCGCACGCCGCATCCACCTTGGCGATCTCCTCCACCGCCATGTTCAGCATCAGCGTGCCCGTGCCCGTGCCGCCGTACTCGGTCGGGAAGGGCAGACCCAGGATGTCCTGCTCGCCCAGCAGCTTGCGCACGTCCCACGGGTACTCCGCGCGCTCGTCGATCTCGGCCGACCTCGGGGCGATCCGCTCCCGCGCTATCTGCCCGATGGTCGCGCAGAAGTCCAGATGCTCCTGCGGAATCGTGTACACGTCGCTAACCGCCTCCATGACCGCTGATCCTAGTGATGAGACGAGCCGCGCGGGGTCATATTGGGCAATTCTTCACGCGACGGAAAAGCCGTGCGCGGCGAACGGGCGCTCGCGAGCGCTAGGCTCAGCCGATGAGCGACCAGCAGACCGCCGGCGCCATCGACATCGACCCCCACAGCGTGGCGCAGTGGCTCGCACAGGGGCAACAGTTGCAGCTGATCGACGTGCGCGAGCCCTACGAGCGGGAGGCCGGGCACATCCCCGGCAGCCGGCACATCCCCATGCTCTCGCTCAGCGCCCAGGCCTCGGACCTGGACCCGGGCACGCCGGTCGTGTTCTACTGCCGCGTCGGCGGGCGCTCGCTGATGGCCGCCCAGGCGCTCCGCGCGACCGGCTTGCAGGCATACTCCATGACCGGCGGGCTGCTGCGCTGGGCGCAGGAGGGACGTCCGCTCTCACCCGAGGGCGGCACGGTGGCCGAGCACTGAGTGCAGAGAGGAGAGGCGGATGGAGGCATCGACGGAGTACCCCGAGATCAGGCGCGGCGCCGGCTGGGCGGCCGGCCACCTGGAGGACCTCGGCGAGGGCCCCGGGTTCCGCAAGGTTCGCAAGGCGCTCGACGTCACAGCGTTCGGCGTCAACGCGATCGTGCTGCCGCCGGGCATCGAGACGGGCTCGCACTATCACGACGTTCAGGAGGAGCTCTACTTCGTGCACTCCGGCGCCGTGGAAATCGAGTTCGGCGACGGCTCTGTGGCGCACCTGAAGGCGGGCGGGCTCGCGCGCGTTGACGCCCAGACGGTGCGCAAGATCCGCAACGCCGGCCAGGCCGAGGCCATCTATCTGTGCGCGGGCGGCAAGAACGGCTACGTCGGACGTGACGGGCGCGTGCCGCCCGGAGAGGAGCAGCGCGTGCGGGCCATCCACGATCTCTCCGCGCGCGACCCGGAGTAGCTGGCGCCGCGCGCGGCCACACGGCGCATGGACACCCCCGAGGAGCCCGCGCGCGCCCTGCTACGCATCCCCGGCGGACCGGCGATCCCGCTGAGCGAGGTAACGCTGCGCACCAGCCGCTCCTCCGGGCCGGGGGGCCAGCACGCCAACGTGACCGCCTCGCGCGTCGAAGCCGTTTTCGACGTCGCCGCGTCGAGCTCGCTCAGCGACGCTCAGCGCGAGCGGCTGCTCGCCCGCGCCGGTGAGCGTGTCGTGGCGGTGGCGCAGGACGAGCGCTCCCAGACGCGCAACCGCGAGCTCGCGCTCGCGCGTCTCGCCCAGCGCATCGCGCAGGCGCTCGCCGTCCCCCGCCGGCGCCGGCCCACACGTCCGACGGCCGCCTCGCGCACGCGGCGCCTGGAGGCCAAGCGTCACGCCGGGCGCCGCAAGGTCGAACGCCGCCGGCCCGGCGGGGACACCGAATAGCCGCGCGCGCGGCTCAGTTCAGCAGCTCGCGCACCGAGCGCTGATGCAGGCGCCCCACCGCCGTGCGTTCGGGGTGGAAGCCGATCGCTTTCCACAGCAGCCCCGACGCGGGCGCCCAGGCGATGATCAGATACACCCCGAACAGCATCGCGGTGCGCCTCAGCCTCGTCGATCCTGACAGCGCCGCCAGCGGCAGCACCCACAGCACATACCACGGCAGCACCCAGCTGAGCGTTGCCAGCAGCGCGATGCTCGCCCAGCCGCACGCGGTCACCGGATCGCGCGTGCGATAGGCCAGCCGCGCGCACATGATCAGCGCCACCGCCAGCGCGGCGGTCATCAGCACGTGCAGCGTTTCGGTCTCCCCGCCCGCGCCCACCGCCAGGCCCACCAGGTTGGGCAGGCTCTCGGGGGTCACCAGGCTGCTCTGGGTGCTCAGGTCGGGGATGTGCAGGCCGAACGCGTACAGGCTCGCCACGGCGACCGCGATGCCTGCAACGGCCATGCCCAGCAGCACCTGCAGCAGGGAGCGGCGGTGGTGCACCAGGCCGGCCAGCACGATCGGGATCAGCACCGCCGCCGAGGCCTTCAGCGCGGTCGCAGTCACCAGCGCCGCGCCCGTGCCCAGCTCCAGCGGCGCGAGCGGCAGCAGCCACGCCCGCAGCCTTCCCACCGGCCCCTCGCGGCGCGCACGAGCCGCCCTGCCGAGCAGCAGCAGGTAGATCGCCAGCATGATGAAGAACACCATCAGGAAGTCGTTGTGGTCCCCGCCAAGGCCCCACACCAGCACGATCGGGTTCAGGCCCACCAGCGCCGCCGCGCGTCGCGGGTCCAGGCCGAGCAGCTTCGCGCACCGCCACACCAGCGCGATCGTCGCAAGGCTCGTCAACATCAGCGCCGCCTTGATCACCCAGAACGACGCGGCCACGCCCAGCGGCACGACCGCGAACGTCAGCATCGTGAACAGCGGGCCATAGGGGCTGAGCAGCTCATGCCAGTTGCTGAGCGCGAAGCTGGGGTCGCTGTGCGGCTCGAGGATCGGGATCGTCGTGTACGGGTTCAGGTGGTCGGCCACCTCCATGCGCCCGTAGTTGATGTAGTTGAACACGTCCGTCAACGCCATCGGCGGCGAGAGCATGAAGATCACGTGCACGGCCAGGATCGCGCCGATCAGCCAGCGCGCCGGGAGCCTGCTCACGTTCTTCAGCATCAAAACGTAGCTCGCGTACATCGCCACAAGGGCCGCCGTGAACAGGTAGCGCAGGTCGTTGCCGTTGCGCGTCAGCCCGGGCCACAGGCCGCCGAGGGGCCCGGCCATCCAGCGGGGGAAGTACCAGTTGTGGCTCGTCGGGGCCAGCCCGCTCGGCCGATCCGCCACCACGATCACCGCCAGCAGGCTCAGCGCCACGATCACACCCATGGCCACCGCGCAGCTCAGCGCGCCGGAGTCCTCGCCGGCCAGCGCGCCGGTGCGCCCGCGCAGGCCGCGGCGGCGTCGCAGCTGCTGCCCCCCGTCAACCGGGGCGCCGCGAAGAGGAAGGATGCCGGCGTCGCCTGCCATCGGTGCGAACGCCACGATATATGCCCGAAAACGAAGGGGGCCCGCCAGAGCGGGCCCCCGTGTGCTTCTAGCTACTGAAAAGCGGGCTCAGAGAGCCTGGACGTTGACGGCCTTTGGGCCCTTCTCGCCCTGCTCCGGGTCGTAGGAGACCTTGGCGCCCTCCTGCAGGGAGCGGTAGCCCTCGCCGTTGATGCCGGTGTGATGGACGAACAGGTCCTTGTCACCGTCATCGGGGGTTATGAAGCCGAACCCCTTGTCGTCGCTGAACCACTTTACGGTGCCGGTTGGCATGCTGTGAATTCCTCCACGGTATGTGCGTGCTGCTACGCGGAGGATGCTTCTTGAAGCTTCGACCTGCGAGCGCTTGCACTGCTTTCGCCGGGTTTTCCTCCGGCCAGACAGCACGACCGTAGCATGGATTTGGGGGCTTGTGTTGTTGAGATGTTGTGCTCCCACGCGCCTCCCACAGGGCTCTCGGGCGGCTCTCTGCGGCTAGGGTGCGCCTGTGAGCGCGCAGCCGGGAATCCAATCCCAGGACCCGCCCGGGGCGGCGCCGCTGCAGCGGCTCCTGCCGCCCGGCGGGTCGGTGAGCGCGGCGCAGATGCCGGAGGAGTGGGGCCTGTGGGAGCGCGCGCAGCCGACGGGCACCGCCGCTCCCCCGCGCGTGCTTCTGAACATGGTCGCCAGCCTCGACGCCCGCGCCAGCCTGCACGGGCGCTCAGCGGCGCTCAGCGGCCCCGCCGACCGTCAGCTGTTTCACGCGCTGCGCGCGGCCAGCGACGCCATCCTGGTCGGCGCCGGCACGGTGCGCGCCGAGCGCTACGGCCCGCTCATCCGCGAGCCGGCGACGCGCGCCCTCAGGCGCGAGCGGGGCCTCTGCGAGCAGCCGCTCGCATGCATCGTCTCCTCCAGCCTGCAGCTGGCGCCCGACCTCCCGCTGCTGGCGGACCCCGACAGCCACGTGGTGATCATCACCGGCGCGGAGGGCCGGCTCGCGGGCGCACGTGCCCGCGTGGACTACGTGCGCCGCAGCCGTGACGGCGGCCTGGATCTCAACGGTGCGCTGGGGGAGCTGGCCGCGCGCTTCTCGGTGCAGAGCCTGCTGTGCGAGGGCGGGCCGCACCTCGCCACCGCGCTGCTCGCCGCCGGCATCGTGGACGAGCTGTTCCTGAGCCTGTCGCCCACGCTCGTCGGCGGTCCCGAACAGGGCGGCGAGCAGCGCGTGCTGGCGCCCGTTGAGTTCAGCGCAGCACTGGAGCTCGAGCTCGCCTCGGTGCTTGCGGGCGGCTCGGAGCTGTTCCTGCGCTACCGCGCGCCGGCGCCCGAGGAGGTCGTCTCGCGCGAGACCACCTCCAAGAGCTCGCTCGCCAGCTGACGCCCATCGGCGGCCACCAGCGGCGTGGCCACGATCCTCACCACGACCTCGTCGCCGTCGAGCTCCTCAAGCGTTATGCGCGGCGCGTCGCGCAGCGGCGTCTGCAGCGAGCGCTCGAGCGTCTCCTGCAGGTCTCCGGGCGTCATGCCCGCGCGCAGGCGGGCGCGCAGGTTGACGGCCTCGGGCTCCCTCAGCGGCAGCACCGCGACGTTCAGCACCACGCTGTTGGGCACCATGATCGAGTCATCGCCCGTGGTGAACGTCGTATAGAGCAGGCCCAGCGAGCTGACCGTCCCCTCTATCTGGCCCGCAAGCGGGCCGCCCTGCAGCCGCACGCGTTCGCCGACGCGGAAGGGGCGTGCGCTCAGCAGCACCGTCCCGGCGAACAGGTTGCCCAGCGTCTGCTGCGCCGCGAGACCGAGGATCACCGCGGTGAAGGCGCCGCCCAGTGCCAGCGTTTTGGCTTCGATGCCCGCCACGCGCAGCGCCACCAGCACAGCGATCAGCACGGTGGCCAGCCGGATCACAAAGCCGACGGTGCCGGCCGTGGCGGGATCCAGGCGGCGGAACAGCGCCGGACCCAGCCCGCGCCCCACATCCCTGGCGATCGCCCAGCCGAGGATCACGAGCAGCACGACCGCCACCACCGTCACAGGAGTGTCCAGCGCCTGTTCGAGCGTCTTGTAAGGATGGCCGTGCCTGGGCGTCACGGTCCGCCCCAGCAGGCTCACACGGTTGTCATAGAGCACCACCACGGCCACGAACAGCGGCATCAGCACCAGCGCCTCCAGGCGCGCGCGCCTGACGACGCGCGGGCTGATCTGACGCAGCAGGCCGACCTCCTGCCAGGCCTGGCTGCGAGTTTCGAACATCTTCGGAGGAGTTCTCGGGATGGGCATCGCTCACATCATGGCGAACATCGCCGCGCTCTCCCGCTCGCGGGCGCGCGCTCGCAGGCCGGCTGCGCGGGCCCATGTCAGGACTGGGTGTAGATGACCATCGCCAGCCCGAACAGCAGGCAGTAGATGGCAAACGGCGTCAGCGTCCTGGTCTTGAAGTAGCCCACGAGGAACCTCACGGTGAACACCGCCGCCACCGCCGCCACCGCGCACGCCACCAGTGCCTGTCCCCGGATCCCATCACCCAGATGCCCCGTCAGGTCCGGCAGCTTGACGATACCGGCGGCGAGGATCACGGGGGTGGCCAACAGGAACGCGAAGCGTGCGGAGTCGCTGTGGTCGAGGCCGCGCGCGAGTCCGGTGCCCATCGTCACGCCGTCCCTGCTGATGCCCGCGACGAGCGCCGTCGACTGCGCCACGCCGACAACCAGCGCCTCGCGGTAGGCGAGCGTCCCCAGCTCGCGCGCCCCGTCGGGCTTGGCGCCCTCCCGCACCGCCAGTTCGCGCACCTCGGCGCGACGGCGGAAGCGCTCGGCGCCAAGCAGGATCACACCGTTGACCATCAGGAAGACCGCCGCGACTTCCGGCTTTGCGGTCAGCGTGCGCAGCTGGTGCTCGAGCGCCAGACCGAAGATCCCCGCGGGGATGCTCGCCACGATTATCAGCCACGCCAGGCGCTCGTCGCTGGTCTGGATCCTGCGCGTGGAGAGGGTGCGAAAGAACGCCCTGACGATCAGCACCCAGTCTCGCCGGTAGTAGAACAGCAGGCCCAGCGCGCTGCCGACGTGCAGCATCACAACCAGCGCCAGCCAGAAGGACTCCGGCTTGGATTGCGCGTCCACCAGCGAGTTCCATCCGAACAGCGTCGGGAACAGCACGGTGTGGCCGAGGCTGGAAATGGGAAACAGCTCGGTGACGCCCTGCAGCAGCCCCAGCACGACGGCCTGGAAGTAGCTCAGCGCCGAGGCCAGCGGGGTGGTGAGCAGGCTCGTCATCGCGGCGGGAGCTTAGTCGTTCCCGGACAAGCTTCACCGATGCGTAACACCATCGTCCCCGGTTGGTCACAAAAAACCGCACTTTGCAGGGAAACCTGTTGCCATGGACAGTCAGGGAACGGCGACCGTCGGCGATGCACAGACCACGAGGGTCGACATGCACTGCCACTCCACCGCCTCGCAGGAATCGCGCCTCGGCGTGCAGCGGGCGATGGGCCTGCCCGAGTGCGCGACACCGCCACAGGAGGTCTATGAGCTGGCCAAGCGCCGGGGCATGGACTTCGTAACGATCACCGACCACGACACGATCGACGGGGTCCTGGAGATCGCGGGGCGTCGCGATGTGTTCATCTCCGAGGAGCTCACAGCGCACTTCCGCGGCGAGCCCCAGGCCGTTCACGTCCTCTGCTACGACATCGATCCCGCCGACCACGAGTGGCTGCAGGCTCACCGCGGCGACGTCGAGCTGTGCGCCGGCTACCTACTGGATAGGGGGATCACATGCGCCCTGGCCCACCCCTACTACACGGTTGGCGCCCCCCTCACTGCGCGCCACCGCAGGCGCCTGGCCGAGCTGTTCGGCATCTGGGAGATCCGCAACGGCGCGCGCTCCAGAGAGCTGAACCGGCCCGCCGCCACATACGTGGCCACGCGCGAGGCTATCGGCATCGGCGGCAGCGACGATCACGCGGGGGTTGACATCGGGCGCACGTTCACCGAAGCCCCGGCCGCCGCCAATCCGCGGGAGTTCCTCGCGCACGTGCGCGCCGGCGCAGTGCTCGCGCGCGGCGCCCAGGGCAGCGCGGCGAAGTGGGCCCACGCGGCCATCGCCCTGACGGCGCGCTCGCTGGGACGCGGGAGCGCCGGCGAGGCCGCCTCGCCTCCGGATCCCGCGGGCGTGCTGGCGATGATGCGCCGGCTGCTCAGCGAGGCCGACGCGCGCCAGGGCACCGCCACGGGCGAGCGCGGTGTGACCCCACAGGACGCGCGCTGCCTGCTGCGCGCCTGGCTCGGCGCCGTCGAGCTCGACCACCTCGACGAGCACGGCCTCATCGCCCACATGCAGCACGAGGACTTCAGCCACTCCGACCTCTACAGGCGCGCCAGCCGCCTGCACGAGCGCAAGCTGCGAGACGCGGTGGCCGCGGCGGTGACGGTCGTGACGGGCGAGACGGACCTCCGCGTGGCCGCCGACGGCCTCTTCCAGGCGTGCATCGCCGCGATCCCCTACGCCCCCGCCACCGCCTTCCTCGCCAGCGAGCACGCCAAGCTCGCGGCGATCCCCGACGGGCTGGGCCGGCGCGGCGTGCCCGCCAGGGCGCCCGGGCGCCGGGAGGAGGGCGAGCGTCCGCGCGTGGCCATCCTCGCCGACGGCATCGGCTCGACGCACGGCGTGACGCGCACGATCGAGGAGATCCGCAGCCGCGGTGTGCCGGGTTTCGAGATCGAGGTCGTCGGCACCGATCCGGAGGTCGATCGCAGGCTCGCGGCGGTCGCGGAGATCGACGTGCCGTTCTATCCGGGTCTGCGCATCGGCGTGCCCAGCCTGCCGGCCGCGGTGGACGGCCTCGCCGACGGCGGCTTCCAGGCGATCCACGTCTGCTCCCCCGGCCCGGCGGGGGTCGCCGGGGCGCTTGTGGCCCGTGCGCTCGGACTGCCGCTGATCGGCAGCTACCACACCGAGCTGACCGCCTACGCCGGCCTGCGCTCCGGCGAGCGGCGGATCGCCGAGATGATGGGAATGGCCGTCGCCGCGTTCTACAGCGCGTGCGAGGTGGTGCTCTCGCCGAGCGCCGCCTCCGACGCGGCGCTGGCCGCGATCGGCATGCCCGCCGAGCGCGTGGTGCGCTGGGACCGCGGCGTGGACACCTCGCGCTTTGACCCCGCCCTGCGCGATGAGACGCTGCTGCCCGCGGCGATCAACGTCCTCTACTCCGGCAGGATCACCCGCGAGAAGGGTGCCGAATTGCTCGTGGAGGCCTTCCTGCGCGCGCGCGAGCGCGAGCCCGCGCTGCACATGGTCCTCGCCGGCGGCGGCCCCGAGCAGCAGCGCGTGGGCGAGCTGCTCGGCCCCCACGCGACGTTCCTCGGCTGGCTGGAGGGCACGGATCTCGCGCGCGCCTACGCCAGCGCCGACATCTTCCTGTTCCCAAGCGCCACCGACACCTTCGGACAGGTGATCCTCGAGGCGCAGGCCAGCGGGCTGGCGGTCATCGCGCTCGCCAGGGGCGGGCCGCTGTCGCTGATCGATCACCGCGTCAACGGCATCCTGTGCGAGCCCGGTGCGCAGGAGCTCTCCAGCGCCATCCTCGAGCTCGCCGCCTCTCCGCTGCTCCGCTCCCAGATCGCCGGCGCCGCGCTGCGCACGGCGCGGGGGCGCACCTGGGAGCGCACGCTGGAGCGGCTGGCGGGCGGCTACGAACGGGTGCTCGCACGCCGCGACGGCGCGGGCGGCTCATATGACGGGCTGGAGGATCATGAGCGCGCCGCGTGAGCGGCAGATGCCCGCCAGCATCGCCGTCGCCCTGCACGGCATCGAGCCCGCCACGTTCGAGCGCTGCGCGCTGATCCGCGACTGGCTGGATGATCACGGCGTGGAGCGGGCGACGCTGCTGGTGATCCCCGCGCGCGATCTGCATCCGGTCGGAGGCCGCTCGCCCGCGATGGTGCGGTGGCTGGCCGAGCGCCGCGACTGCGGCGACTCGATCGCCCAGCACGGCTTTCAGCACTCACCCCCGGGAGGCCCCGGGTCAGCCCGGCGGCTGCTGGCGCTGGCGCAGGGGCGTCGTATCGGCGAGTTCAACGGGCTCGGCGAGGAGGACACCAGGCGCGCCGTCAACGCCGGCTGGCGGGTGCTGAAGCTCGCGGGTATCGAGCCCGACGGCTTCGTCGCGCCCTCCTACGCCTACACCTCAGCCCTGCGCCGCGCGCTGAGCTTCAAGTTCCAGTGGTGGGCGGGGCTGCTGCGAGTCCACTCCAACGGGGCGCTTGGCGCCGTCGCGCCGTCCGCGCTCTCACCGGCCCTCAGCCTCGCCACGGCGGGCCCGTTCGCGAGGGCACTGTGCCCGCCGATGCTGCGCATCAGCTCGCTGCTGCCGACCCAGACGCTGCGGCTCGACATCCACCCCTGCGATCTTCAGCACCACCGCCACATGCGGGCGCTGGAGTGGATCCTCGAGCGCGACGGCGCACGCAGGAGGGCCGTCACCTACCGCGAGCTGGCGGGCGTCGCGGTGAACATCGACGGTTCGAAGGACTTCACAGCCGCCAGGCGCGCGTAGCCCAGGTGTGGCAGCTTGAACAGATCCTCGATCGTTCGCAGCAGCGAGAAGTGGTTGAACGGTTCCTCGCTCGTGGTGCCCCCCTTCACGTAGGGGGAGAGCAGCAACGCGCCCACAGCCCCGCCGCCGCGCGGTGAGAGCCCGGCGAGGCCGCTCGGCTCGCCCGCAAGGTTCGGGAAGCGGGGCTGCCCGCAGCAGGAGCTGGAGTCAGCGTATTCGCCGCTGGAGGGCGCCTCGTCGACGGTGATCACCAGCAGCCCCCCTTCCGCGTATGCCTTGGAGGCGAGGATCTGCGGCACCACGCTCGCCAGGAACGTGTCGGCCGGCGCCATCCCCGCCGGCGCCCCCGCGGCGCACGGTGTCGGGTTGCCGTCGTGGCAGCGGTCGGGAGCTATGTAGGAGAAGGACGGCGTGAGCTTGGCACTGGCGAGATCGCCCTTCAGCGCCGCCAGGCCCACATCCTCGCTGGCGCACGCGGGCGAGCCGACGATCGAGCCGAAGTAGACGAACGGGTTGCGGAACGTCGCATAGGCGCCAGTGCCAGCGCTCTGCACCGACGTCGGGTCGCTGGCGCCCGGAGCCGGGTGGTCGCACGCCCCCGCTTCGGCTCCCGGTTCGTCGGTGCCCTGCACGTAGGCCTTCCAGGTGAGGTGCCTGGAGGTCAGCTGCCCGGGCAGCGTGGGCGTGGAGGACGGATACACGCAGCCGCTGCCCAGGACCTGTTCGTCGGCACCGATGCCGGTGGGCGTGATTTCGCTGTAGGTGGGGCAGTTGGCAGCGGTTTCCGCGGTGGGCCCCTGACCGCTGAGCAGCGCCACCTCGTCGGCCAGCTCCTCGTGCGCGACCGCGTCGTAGCGCACCAGCAGCTCGCCCTTCTGCTCGAGCGTGTGGCTGAGGTAGGGCGCCGTTGAGATGGGCCCGAAGGCCGCCGCGTAGGGCTCGTCCGAGAGCGCGATCACGAACACGTGCTTGATCGGCGGCAGTTTCGGCTTGGCTTTCGATTTCGCCGCCGGCACGCCTGCCGCGCCCGACCCCGCCCCTGATTCCGATCCCGCGCCCGCTGCGCCCGAGCCGGCCGAGTTGGAGCTCGAGCCGCTGCGCGTGGAGGCGGGTTTCTTTGCGGCGGTGCTCGTTGTGGCAGCTTCCGTCGAGCCGGTTTCCGCTTCCGATTCGGCTTCTTCGGCCGCGCTCGATCCGGTCGATTCTGCGGAGGGGGATCCGCCGCCGGCCGAGCCCACGGCGGACCCCGTCGCGGAGGTGCCGGTAGATCCCGTGGGCGTGCTTGGCAGCAGGAGCCGCAGGTGCGAGCCTGCGTCGGCGTCAAGGGCCCCGCCCTGTGGTTTCGCCGCGACGTTGCCAAGGACGACGCCGAAGCCAAGGAACAGAGCGACCAGCAGCACCGACACGGTCGGCGAGGGCAGCCTCAGATTCAGCGGCGCAAGACCGAAGCGGCGGCGCGGGACGGCCGGCGGCTCCGCTTCGGGCTGCGGCGCGTCGGGCTGCGGCGCGGCGGGCTGCGCCCCGGCCGCGGGCACTCGGGCCTGCGCGCCGGCGCGCGCGAGCAGTCCTGCGATCAGCGGGCCGCGGGCGCTCACCCTGGCTCCGCACTGCAGGCAGTAGCGCTGGCCGCCGGACAGCGGCGAGCCGCACTCCGGACAGCTCTCGGGATGCTCCGCGCCCGGCAAGCTGCTGCTCTACCCGTCTGCGTCCCGGGCCAGCCCGCGCAGGTCGCCGGGCTCGCCGGAAAGCAGGGCGTCCATGGCCACCGTCGAGGAGGACTCCTCCGCCAAGGCGGTGCTGGGCAGCCTCTCCATCAGCGTGGCCCCGCACTGCCAGCAGAAAAGGGCGCCGCGGCTGTGCGGCGCTGCGCATGCCGGGCAGCTGCCCGCGGCTCCGTCCTGCTCCATTCGCAGCAGACGCTCCACCTCGGCGAGCTCGGCGTCGCGTTCCTGCAGGATCGCCGCGCGGCGCACGAGCACATCCAGGCGAAAGTGGTCGCGGATCGCCATCTCGTATGCCAGGCCGCCGAGATCCCAGTGCAGCTCGGTCACCTGCTCGGCGAGGGCGTCGCGCCGGCGCGCGAGATCGCTGCGGGCGCCGGGCGCCGACGCAGCGGTGCCGGCCGCGGCCTGCGTGGGCACCGGGGGGCGATCCGCGCTCGGGCGGCCCTCCGGCTGCGCCGTGGCGCCCAGGCGCGTTGCGGCGTCGCGTCCCGCCTGCCCGGTTGACTCGCTGATGATGCCCATCTCCCTAGGTTTCGACTTCGTCGGGGAGGTTCTTGGACTGTTCCTCATACGCCTTGCCGTGGGCGGACTTCAGGCTTTTCAGCACCGACGGCGGGGCGGGTTTTTTGGTGCTCGAGCCCGTGGCGCCCGACCCGGCTGCTTCGGTGCCCGAGGACCCCGCTGAGCCGTTGGAGACTTCGATCACCGATGCCGCCGGGAAGCTCTTCTTGAGGCTCGCCAGCGCCTTCTGCGCTTCCGCGCGCTTGTGATAGACGCCCGAGTAGATCACATATGTGCCGGCGCTCAGGCTGCTGAATTCTTCGGACTTCAGCGCTCCGACAGTCTTTGCGCCCTTGCCCGTGGCGGCCGTCTTGGCCGCCGCCACCGCGCTCACGCTCGTCCCCGATTCGGGGAGCGTCTGCAACCGCACCGTGTAGCCCTTCTTGGTGCCAGCGGGCCAGTCGCTCGTAAACACGGATTCGGATGCGCCCGTGCCCGCCGGGGTCGACGCGGTGCCGCCGCCGTCGACGGTGATCACCGGTGCCGGCGGTGTCGCCTGCTTGCCCGCGCTGGCGCGGCCGATCAGCACGCCCACGCCCATCGCCAGCAGCAGCACACCGACGCCGGCCAGGATGGTGAGCGTCTGGCTGCGCTGGCCCGCTGGCTCGGCGGGCCCCAGGCCCGGGGGCCGCGGCGGGGTCGCCGGCGCGCCGGCCTCCGCGGGGGCGGCGGCGCTCGGCGGGCCGCCGAGCAGCACGCTGCTCATCGGCAGCTGGCGCTCGCCGCACTCCAGGCAGTAGCGCTGGTCGTTCGCCAGCGGCGACCCGCAGCTTGGGCAGGTCGGCGGCGGGCCCTCTGTGGTCGCTGAGCTGAGGATCGATTCAGTTGACAGGGTGACTGCTTTCGTGTCCGTGCCCCGACGCGCTGGGGCAGACGCCGCGCGCGAACTTGCGAGCGCCCTTCATGGTCGGGCCACCCGCGAGCTGCGGCGTGATGATTTTGTGAAAGCCCTCCCGAGCAACATTATGCGAGAGCGCGAGGACGCATGTCCGCACCGGTTGCGCCGGCGCCGCCCTGCGGCGGCCGAGCGGCTCCTCAGCCGCTCAGGCCGCTCGCGCCCGCGAGCTTGGACCCCGCCTCGGCGCGCCTCGGGCGGATCTGCGCTCCGCCGGCCGCGTGGGCATACACGGCGAGGTGTTCCGCGGACTCCCAGTCGCGCAGCCGCGGCGCGCGCGGCCAGGCCGGCTCGGGCGCAGGCGAGCCTGCGCGGCCGTCGGCCCGGCCGGCGGCCACGCACACCGCGACGACGACAAGCAGCACGAACAACCAGGCGGCGAGGACCAGCGCGAGGATCATGAGGTCTCCGGGAGTCGAGGGGATCGGGCTATTCCTCACCGACTGTATCAGAGTTATCGCCAAAGCATTCCGGGCCGCGGTCATCCCCCCGCCGCCGGCATCTGCGCCGGCCCCGCAATCGCGGCTGTGCCGGGTGGATGGGCCCGCTCAACCGCAACGAACGGGCGCCGGTAGGGTTTAACCGGGTGGCGCCCAGCGCGCGCAGCCGGACGTATTCATCAGCGAGAGCACGGAGGAACTCCCCACATGAGCAATCCCGGCCCCAGGTTGGCCAGAATCGCAGCGCCGCTGCTGGCCCTCGCCGCGCTCACGATGCTCCCATTCGGCGCCTCCGCGACCGCCGCGCCCGAACCGCGGCCGACGACGATCACCGGCGGCACCGACCACGTCCTGGACAACTCCGCCGAGCTGAAGGGCGTGGTCAACCCCAACCACATCGAAGTGGACTACGTCTTCCAGTACGGCACGACCACCGCGTACGGCTCGCAGACACCCCTGGTCAACCTCGGAGGCAGCGATGCCCCGCTCAAAGTCGCCCAGTACATCGCCGGACTGCAGCCCGCGACCATCTACCACTTCCGCATCATCGCGCTGCCCTCGGCCGACACGTCGGTGGCCCCGACGTGGGTCGGGCGCGACCACGTTTTCACGACCAAGGGGGTGCCCCAGACCTTCACCGTGACCAGGCAGCTGCAGGACGTCTACGGCAGCCCGCTCATCCTCTCGGGCACCCTCACCGGCTCCCACAGCGCCGACGCGGCGGTGGCGCTGCAGGCGAGCCCCTATCCCTTCCTCGAACCGTTCACGCCGATCGGCGTGACGGGCCTGACCAACGCCGGCGGCGCGTTCTCCTTCCGCGTGGCCAACCTGTCGCGGACCACGCAGTTCCGCGTGGTGACGGTGGGCCTGGAGCCCGTGTTCAGCTCCGTCATCACCGCCAGAGTCGCGGTGCGCGTGAGCTTCCACGTGCGCTCCAGCGGGGTCCCGGGCCTCGTGCGCATGTACGGAACCTTCACGCCGGCGATCGCCGGCGCCAAGGTGTTCTTCCAGGTCCAGAAAGCCGTGCGCCCGGGCCCGTCGGAAATCAGCGAGGCCTGGGTGAGCCAGTTCGCCGCGCGGGCGAAGAAGGCGGGCGGTAACAACTACCGCTTCAGCACCGTGGTCAAGCTGCGCCGCAGCGGGCGCTACCGCGCATACGTGAGCCTTCCCGGTCAGGGCGCCCTGACCTCGGGCGCCAGCCAGCGGACGATCATCCTGCACGCGCCCAAGAGCACGCGCTGAGAGCGTCGCGCCTGCTCAGCTCGTGGGCGTGAGCAGCCCGCGCCGGCGCAGCAGCTCGAGCACCCGCTCGACCTCGGCCTCCACCGTTTCCCCGTCGCGCCCCACCACGAGGTCCGGCTGGCTCGGGGGCTCATACGGCGCGCCCACCCCCGTGAGCCCTTCCAGCTCGCCGGCGCGTGCGCGCGCGTAGAGGCCCTTGGGGTCGCGCTGCTCGCACAGCTCCAGCGGAGCGTCCACGAAGACCTCGATGAACGACAGCTCATCGGCAGCGTGTAGCGCTGCGGCCGCCCGGCGGTCGGCCTCATAGGGGCTCACGAGGCTCACCAGCGCGACGGTGCCCGACTCGGCGAGCAACCTCGCGACGTGGGCGGTGCGGCGGACGTTCTCGGTGCGGGCGTGTTCGTCGAAGCCGAGATCGCCGTTGAGACCGTGGCGCAGATTATCCCCGTCGAGCAGGAACGCGGGCTGGCCCGTTTCGATCAGACGCTCCTCGACCGCGGAGGCGAGCGTGGACTTGCCGGCCCCCGGCAGGCCGGTGAACCACAGCGTCGCGCCCTTCTGCCCGAGCGCCTGCCAGCGCCGCTCGCGCGTCATGCGCGTGCCCTGCCAGCGCACGTTGGGGCTGCGCTCGCTCTTGGCCTCCTCGAGCTCCTCCACCTCCGTGTCGAGGATCACGCCGGCGGCGACCGTCTCGTTGGTCGCCTCGTCGATCATGATCAGGCTCCCCGTCACCCGGTTGCGCCGGTAGGAGTCGAACACGAGCGGGGCGCTCAGCTGCATGTGCACGCGAGCAAGATCGTTCATCTCCAGCGTGCTCACCCCCTCGTCGCGGCGCAGCGTCTCCACGTCGATGCGGTAGCGCACGTCCACCGAGCCGACCATCGCCGTGCGCGTCGTGTGCTTGACCAGGTAGCGGCGCTGCGGGCTAAGGGGCCGCTCGGACATCCAGCAGATCAGCGACTCGAAGTGTCCGGATACCGACGGCTGGTTCTGAGGCCGGACGATCGTCGAGCCGCGACTCACGTCGATGTCGTCGGCGAGGCGCAGAGCGACGGACATCGGCGGGAACGCCTCATCGATCGGGCCGTCGAAGGTGTCGATGCCCACCACCTGGGTGTGGTGGCCGCCGGGCAGCACCACCACGTCGTCGCCCTCGCGCAGCACGCCGCCGGCGAGCTGGCCGGCGTAGGCGCGATAGTCGGCAACCGCGCTGGCGGGAGGGCGTATCACGTACTGAACGGGAAAGCGCACGTCGATCAGGTTGCGGTCGGAAGCGATGTGCACGTGCTCGAGGTGGTAGAGCAGCGGCGGGCCCTGATACCAGGGCATCGCCTCGGAGCGCTCGACGACGTTGTCTCCAAGCAGCGCGGAGATGGGAATGTAGGTGAGGTCGGGCATCTCCAGCCGGGCTGCGAACGTGTCGAACTCCTCGACGATGCCTTCGAAGACCTGCTCGTCGTAGTCGACGAGATCCATCTTGTTCACGCACACGACCACGTGCGGGATGCCCAGCATCGAGCTGATGAACGCGTGGCGCTTGGACTGGGAGATGATGCCCTTGCGGGCGTCGACCAGGACGATCGCCAGATCCGCGGTCGAGGCGCCGGTGACCATGTTGCGCGTGTACTGCTCGTGCCCGGGCGTGTCGGCGATGATGAAGCGCCGCTGCGCGGTGGCGAAGTAGCGGTAGGCCACGTCGATCGTGATGCCCTGCTCGCGCTCGGCACGCAGCCCGTCGGTGAGCAGCGACAGGTCCAGGAAGTCGTGCCCCATGCGCTCGCTCGCCTGCTCGACATGGGCGAGCTGGTCGGTGAGCACCTGCTTGGAGTCGTAGAGCAGGCGGCCGATCAGGGTGCTCTTGCCGTCGTCCACCGAGCCCGCCGTCGCGAAGCGCAGCAGGTCGGCGGGGCGCTCGGTCAGGCGCCTGAAGACGTCGTTGTCGCCCTCGTATTCGGCGGGCCGTCCCGCCGCAGGCACATCGGCGCCGTGGCCGTTGCCGTTCCCGTTCGCCGTCACGCCGGCGCTGAGCGCGTCGGAGTCCATCAGAAGTAGCCCTGCCGCTTGCGATCCTCCATCGCAGCCTCGGTGACTTTGTCATCGGCGCGCGTCTGCCCGCGCTCGGTCACCTGGGTCGCTGCGATCTCGCCCACAACCTGCTCGAGCGTCGCCGCATCGGATTCGACTGCGCCCGTGCAGCTCATGTCGCCGACCGTGCGGTAGCGCACGCGGGCTGTGAACGGCTTCTCGTCGTCCATCAGCTCGATGAACGGGCTCGTCGCATAGAGCATCCCGTCGCGGGCGAACACCTCACGCTCGTGGGCGAAGTAGATCGAGGGCACCTCCAGACGCTCTTCGCCGATGTACTGCCACACGTCGAGCTCGGTCCAGTTGGAGATGGGGAACACCCGCGCGTGCTCGCCCTTGCGCAGGCGCCCGTTGTACAGGCTCCACAGCTCGGGGCGCTGGCGCTGGGGCTCCCACTGGCCGAACTCGTCGCGGAAGGAGAGGATGCGCTCCTTGGCGCGCGCGCGCTCCTCGTCTCGGCGAGCACCGCCGAAGGCCGCGTCGAAGCCGTGCTCGGCGATGGCGTCGAGCAGCGTGACCGTCTGCAGGGCGTTGCGCGAGGCCCTCGGCCCGGTCTCCTCGACGACCCTGCCGGCGCGGATCGAGTCCTCGACCGAGGCGACGATCAGGCGCTCTCCCAGTTCGCGGATGCGCCGGTCGCGGAACTCGATCGCCTCGGGGAAGTTGTGGCCCGTGTCGATATGCATCACGGGGAACGGGAACGGCGCCGGGCGAAACGCCTTCTCGGCCAGGCGCAGCAGCACGATCGAGTCCTTGCCGCCGCTGAACAGCAGCACCGGACGCTCGAATTCCGCGGCCACCTCCCGCATCACCTGGATCGCCTCCGCCTCCAGCGTGCGCAGGTGGGGCAGGTGATAAGTGCTCTGCATCCGTGCTTGCTGGCTGGGCATCATGGTGACCTGCTGCTCCTTTTCCCCTGAGGGGAAATCACGTGTGCCCACGAGAGGACATCATCGTCGCCCAAGATAGGGCTCCATCGTCGGCTGACTTGTGAACTTTAGGGTGCCCCGGTCGCTTGTCAAGCGGTCACGCGCCTGTACAGACCCAGGACGGCCTCCGCGTGGTGCTCGGGCGTGAACGCCCGCAGAACCCGCTCTCTGCCGGCCCTGCCCATCGCCGCACCCCGATCCGGGCTCTCCACGACGTCCCGCACCGCGCGCGCCCAGGCCTGCGGGTCCCCCGGCGCCAGCAGGTAGCCCTGGCGGCCGGGCTCCACGATGTCCACCGTTCCGCCCACGTCGGTAGCGAGCACAGGCACCTCCATCGCCATCGCCTCGATCAGCGCGCGCCCGAACGGCTCCTCTCGGGAGGGGAGCAGCAGGACGTCCAGCGCCCGCACGAGCTCGGGCACGTCCTCGCGCTCGCCCAGCCAGGAGACGCGCCCCGCCAGCCCGGCGGCGTCGATCGACGCATGCAGGCCGCGCACATACGCGTCGTTGTCAAATCGTGTGGCACGGGCCAGGAACTTGGCGGAGCCGATCAGCAGCAGGTGCGCATCGACGCCCTCCTCGCGCAGGATGCGCAGCGCCTGGATGGCGGTGTCCTGACCCTTCCATGGGCTCAGCTGGGCCACCACCCCGAGCAGCACCCCGGCTTCCCCGGCCGCCCCCAGGCGAGCGCGCGCAGCCGCGCGCCCGATCCGTGCGGGGTCGAAGCGGGCGAGGTCCACCGGGTTGTGGATGACGCTCACGCGGGCAGCGGGCGCGGAGCGGGAGATGAAGCTCGCCGTGTAGCTGGAGTTGGCCACCACCGCCGCGGCGCGCGCCCCGATCAGCCTCATCGTCGCCGTGGTCGCGGGGCCGGCGGGCAGGCAGTCGCGCACGTGGACGACGGCGGGCGCCGGGGAGACGCCGGCGAGGCTGAGCACGATCCCCGCCCTGATCGAGTTGGCGTGGACCACGTCGGCGCCGCTGCGCGCGGCGATGCGGCGAACCTGCACGGCGGCGAGGCTCATCTCGGCCAGCGCACGTGTGGTGTGGAGCGGGTGCAGCCTCATGCTCCCGGCGGTACCGCGGATCTCCACCGTGGGGATACCCAGCGCGCCGACCGCCGCCAGCAGGGGCCCACGGGGAGCAGCCACGACGGCATCGACCTCGCCGCGCAACGCCGCCAGCAGGATCAGCAGCGACCGCTCGCCGCCGCTGACGTGGGCGGTGTGGTTGACATACAGGACCCTCATCGCGCGCGGCCGAGAAGCTCCAGCAGCACGCCCTCCACGCGCGCCGCCACCGAGGGCCACGCCAGCGCACGCGCGTGCTCGGCACCGCCGCGCCCCAGCCGCGCGGAGAGGTCCGGGTCGAGCAGCAGCCGCGAGATCGCCTCTGCGACGGCGGACGCGTCGTTCGGGTCCACCAGTATCCCCGTCTCGCCGTCGCGCACGGCGTCGATGGCGCCGCCGACGTTGCCGGCGACGACCGGCTTGCCGTAGGCGGATGCCTCCAGGTAGACGATCCCGAACCCCTCGCCCGCGAGCCTGCCTCCCGGGAGCCTGCTGGGCATGGCGAACACGTCGGCGCGGCGCAGCCAGCGGTCGCGCTCCTCGTCGGAGACCGCCCCCAGGAAGCGGGTCTGCGCCTGCACGCCGTGCGAGCGCGCGAGCTGTTCAAGCTCCGCGCGCAGCGGGCCCTCGCCGATCACGATCCACCGCACGTCGGGCACCCGCGCACGCACCGCAGCCAGTGCGCGGATCATCACGTCGTGGCCCTTGTACCTCTCCTTCAGGCGCGCGACCGTGAGCACCGTCGGGCGCTCGCCGGGCAGCGGCGAGGGGTCCCGCGGCAGATCCACCCCCGGGGAGATCAGCCGCACGCCCCCAAGCGGCGCGCCCACCCCGCCGAGCAGCCCGGCGGTGTAGGAGCTGACGGCGATCGACGCGTCCGCGTGGCGCGCGGCGAACACGGCCAACCGCGGTTTGTGGCCGATCTCGTTGGCGTGGAAATACTGCAGCACGGGCACGCCGCGCGTGCGCCGTATCACGGCGGAGGCGGGGCTGGTCACGATGTGCGCTCCCATGATCGCGTCGGGAGCGAACCGCAGCGCCTCCGCGAGCGCCAGCGCGTTGAGCGCCGCGTTGGCGCCCTGGGCTCCGAGGCGCGCGCCCGCGCCGACGCGCCTGATGTCCAGCGCGCTCTGCCGGTCAAATGCCTCTGCGCCCGCCGAGCCGAGCGCGAGCACGCGCGTCTGAAACGCGCCCATCCCGGGCAGCAGCCCGAGCAGCAGAGCCTGGATCCCGCCTCTGGCGGGAGCGAAGTCCGGGGTGAGCACGAGCAGCCGCGGGGCCGCCCCCCGTGGGGCCTCGGCGGCGCTCATCGGCGAGGCGGCGAGGAGGTGCTGGTTGGTGGCTGAGCCATGACGGCAACATAGATCACGGTTATCCTTGGGCATCCTGCCGGGCGCGGCGAGGCTTGCGCTGCGGCCCGCGATCCCGGCGTGGCAGGCACCTCCGCGCCAACCCCTAACCTCCTCGGACCCTTGCGGCTGAAACTCGGACACATGCCAGCGGCCCGCGCTCGCGGCCCGCAGAGGGCAGCGCCGGCATGCCTCGCGGCCCTGGCGCTCGCGCTCATCTTCGCGCTCGCCGGCTGCGGCAGCTCGAGCCCCGCCGCCTCGACGGTGTCAGCCGGCGGCAGCGCCGCCGCAGGCTCTGAAGCGGGCGAACACGCCGAAGAAGCCGAACAGCAGCATCAGGAAGCCGCGGAACTGGACAAGGACCGCGAACTGCTGAGCGACATCGAAGCCAAACAGAAAGAAGAAACCGCCGAAAAGTCGGCCAAGAAGCGCGAACGGGCGGCGGAGGCGAGGATCAAGAAGCAGGAACAGGCAACCAAGAAGCAGGAAGAAGCAGCCAAGAAGGAAGTCAAGAAGATCGAAGAACGCGGAGCGGCCAGGGCGCGCAAGCAGGAAGCGCAGGCCAGGGAAAAGAAGGAAGCCAAGGCCAAGGCCAAGAAACGACAGACGCAGGGCAGATCCAAGGAAAAGGCGCGCGCCAAAGCGGAAGCGCACGGGGCCTAGACTGTGCCGATGACTCCCCCGACGGTGTCGGCTCCTGGCGCTGGAGCGAAGCGCGGCCGCCGGCGCGTGCGCGCACTGGTCGCGATCCTGCTCGCGCTCGGGGCGACGTTGTGCCTGAGCGCCTGCGGCAAGTCCGCCACCGCAAGCACCGCCGGCGCCGGCGAAGCCACCCCGGCGAGCACGACCTCCACCGGCGAAGCGGGCGAAGGGGGCGAAGCGGAAAAGTCAGCTGGGGCGATCGAAGCCGAACAGGCCAGGCGCGAAGCGGAATCGGTGGCCGAAGACAAGAAGCGCGCCGAACGAACCCGCCGCGAAGAAGCGGCTGAAGCAGCCGAAACGCACGCCCGCAAGCCGTCCAAGCGGGCGCACCGCAAGGGCAACCACGCCAAGACGAAGGCCGGCAAGCAGGTCAAGGCGGCGCCCAAAGCGCCTCAGTCGCCGGAAGAAGCGGCCGCCCGCAAGCGCCTGGAACAGGAAGAAGAACATGAAAGCGCCGCCGCCAAGCGGCGGCTGTCCCACGAAGAAGAAGGCGAAGGCGAAGGCGAAACCCGCTGAAAGCGGGTTTCGCCTTCGGGCAAGCGGCGAGGTCGCCTCAGCTCAGCGGGCGGGACGCGCCAGCACGTGTGCCCACCACGGCGCTTGGCGCGTGGGCACATCGACCTCGATCGCGCGGTGCTCATAGCCGGCGGCGTCGAGCAGGTCGGCGACCTCCTCGCGCGTGCCGTGAAGCTCGATGATCAGCGAGGGCCTCGCGCTTGCGAGGGTGTTCACCATCCCGCGCAGCACACCCACCTCCGCTCCCTCCACGTCGATCTTCACGAGCGTCGGCGCGGGCTGGCCCGTGAGGCCCAGCCACGAATCCAGCGAGGCGACCGGTACCAGCGTCCGCAGGCGTCCGCGCCCGCCGACCGCTGGACGCTCCGCGCCGGGGTTCGGGTCATACAGCTCGAGTCTGCCCTCGAGACTGCCTTCCGCCACGAAGCTGAGCCACCCGTCGGTATCCGCCAGGGCGCCCGCGACGACCGTCACGTTGCCCATGCCGTTCGCCGCGGCGTTTGCCTGTGCGATGTGCGCGTTTTCCAGCGAGGGCTCGAACGCGATCACCGCGCCCTGTGGACCGACGCGCCGCGCGGCCAGCAGGCTGTACCAGCCGATGTTGGCGCCGACGTCGTAGACGACGTCACCGGGGGAGAGAAGGTCCAGGTAGGCCTGCTCGACCAGCAGCTCGCCGCGGCCGGTGACCCGCATGATCGAGTCGCCGACCTGCACGCGCAGCCCGCGCCCGTTGCCGCGCAGGACCGGCAGGGGTAGGTGCCGGGCGGGCGCGGTCAGCCGGTGCTGCAGCGCGCGTACGCGGGGGTGGCGGCGTCCGCCGGTGAGCTTCATCGCATCACCGCGCCTGCACCGGCTGCTCGCCCGGTCCCTCGTAGCCCCACAGCTTCACCAGGTCGCGACTAAGATACTCGCTGAGGGCCGCCACCTCGGGCCTGTAGCGCGCACGCAGCTCGGCCATCAGGTTCTCATCGCCGGGGTCGGGCTCGCGGAAGATCAGGCGCCGGCGCAGCGGGTAGTAGGCCCTCTGGCGCAAGCCCGTGGTGGTCAGCGCAGTGGAGGCGCTGCGAACCGCCCGGGTCAGGGGGCCATCGCCATCGCGCAGTTGCTTGGTGATCGCGTGCAGGCCGACGGACCGGACAGCCACCGTGGGGTTGAGGCTGACGATCTCGATCGGAGCGTTCTCGTCGACTTCCAGGAAGCGCAGGACCGCGCGCACGGTCCCCTCGTTGTCGGCGCGGAAGTCCTCATAGATCAGCACCAGCATCTGCTCGGCGGGGAACACCGCGCGATAGCGCTCGAGCTGCTCCACATACCTGACCCGCTCGGAGTAGAACAGCGCCGCCGGCCAGCCCGCCTCGCGCGGGAGCTCGCGTCCTTCGCGGCGCAGCGGCTCGAGCTCAAGGGCTCTGCGCAGATCCTTCTCGGTCTCCGCGCCGTTCTCCAGCATCTGTAGGTGCAGCGAGCGTAGGAAGCTCGAGGGCTCGCGCAGGATCGCGATGATCTTCGCCCGGGGGGCCAGCTCGGCGATGCGCGGCGGAGCGAAGCGCGACCACAGGTTGAACGTGGATGCCTCGCCCGCCAGCTGCCCGGGCGCGGCGTCCGCGAACAGCGCCAGATATCCCTCCAGCGAGACCGGGTGGCGGCCCGTCATCTCCGCCGGATTTGCCGGCATGTGCCCGTCGTCGAACTCCGGGTTGCGCGCCAGGTACTGCGGCTCCTTGACGTCCGGCATGAATATCTGCGGGTGGCGACGCAGCATCTCGTAGAGCGCGGTGGTGCCGCACTTCGCATGGCCCACGATGAAGAAGTCCGGCACCCGCAGCCCGCCACCCGGCTCCCGTGTCTGGGAGCGCCCCTCAGAAGAGGCGGGCCCGGCGCCGCGAGTCACGGGAGCGTGCCCCCCGGCGCCCCCGCGGCGAGGATCGACGCGGAGCGGTAGTAGGGGTTCTGCTCCTGCAGCACCTCTTTGGTGTCGAAGGCCACGAGCCTGCCGTCGAGGATGACCATCACGCGGGTGCACATGTCCAGCGTCGACATGCGGTGGGCGACCGTGAACAACGTCAGCTCGTTCTTCAGAGCCGTCAGGGACTCCTGGATGAGCGACTCCGATTTCGGGTCCAGCGCGCTCGTGGGCTCATCGAGCACGAGGATCGAGGGCCTCGCGACGAGCGCCCGCGCCAGACAGATCCGCTGCTGCTGGCCGCCCGAGATCGCATCGGCGCGAGGCCCGATGACCGTGTCGTACCCCTGCGGCCAGCTGACGATGTCCTCGTGGATGCGGGCCAGACGGGCCGCCCGCTCCACGGCCTCGTCGTCGAGAGTGCGGAAGAAGCGGATGTTCTCAGCCACGGTCGCATGCAGCAAGCGCGGTTCCTGGGGCACGTAGGCCACCACCCGCCGCCAGTCATCGCGCGAGAAGCGCTCCGCCGGCTGGCCGTTGACCAGGTAGACGCCGTCGGTCGGGCGCCGCAGGCGCAGCAGGATCTGGACCAGCGTGGACTTGCCCGCGCCGGACGGGCCGACGATGCCGATCGCCTCTCCCGCCTCCACGCTGAAGCTCACATCCGAGAGGACCGGGCGGCCGGCGTTGTAGTGGAAGGAGACGTTCTCGAAGGCCAGCGCGTTCACCTCCGGGAGCGGCTGGCCCTCGTCCAAGAGCCTGCTCGCGCGGTAGTCGGCCTCGGCGCTCTGAAGGCGGTCGGCGAAGGGGAGGGACTGCTGCAGGGTCTGGTAGGAGGCCTGCACCGACTGCCCCGTCTGGGAGGCGCGCAGCAGCAGCAGCACCACCGCGCCGAGCGATCCGGCTTTGCCCGCCGAGGTCGCGTGCAGCACCACCAGGCCGACCAGGATCACTATGTAGATCAGGCTCTGGTAGACGTTGGGAATCGCTTTCAGCAGCATCTGCGTCGTGTAGTACAGGTCGCGGACCGACCTCACGAGCTCCTGGAAGCGCCCGTACTGCGCATCCATCGCACCGAACACCTGGGTCTCCTCGGCCAGCCTGTTGTACTCGGCCACCCCGCCCGCATAGCCGAGCTGCGCCTGCGAGAGCATGCGCGCGCGCCTGATTCCCAGCGAGCGCAGCGGGCGCAGCACGATGAACATGCCGACCGCTATCACGAACACCACCGCGGCGGCGGCCGGGCTCAGCGCGACCGCGCCGAGCATCAGGATCACGAACACCAGCCCACCGGTGATGCATGCCGTCGCGTTCAGCGCGCCCTGGCTGGCCTGGTTGGCCTGCGTGGTCATGAGCTCCTGAAGCCTGCCCTCGCGCTCCCGCGACTGCAGGTCCCACGACGCGCGGCCGAACGCGTGCAGCACGCGCAGCCTCAGGTTTTCCTGCACGTCGGCCGCGATCTGCGCCGGGAGCGTGGACAGCGGCCAGGTCAGCAGCCCCCTGAAGACGGCGATCGCGACGCCGACGAGCAGCAGCGTCCCGACCTGCGCGTGTATCGGCTGGCCGCCGAGGTCGAATCTGATGACCTTCGCGCGGCTGACGAGCGTCGCGGCGGCCTGCGCGATGATCGCGAGCGTCGCGGTTTCGGAGAAGCCTGCGAGGATCGAGCACATGGCCAACGCGGCGACGGTGCGCCGCTTGGTCCCGATCAGCAGGTCGAGCTGCGAGACCATCGATCGCGCCGGCGGAGCGTCGGCCACGCCGCTGGTTGCCGCGGGTCCGGTCGGGCTCATCGCAGCGGTGCTCGGCCGGGCCGTGCGGGCTGGGATCCGTCCCTCTGGAAGCTGTGCGCCGGCTGGGCCATGACGTGAAAGTCTAACGGTGCCCCGCGGCCGCACGGGGGCCGCGAGAAGCCCGCGGGCCTACGAACGTCCAGTGGCGAGCGCGCGCGTCAAGACCGCCAACAGGCCCGCCGATGCACAGGACAGCGCAAGAGCGAGAGCCACGCGGCCCCGCCCCGATACCTCCCGTTCCAACTTTCCCACACGGAGCGTCAATGACCTGTCCCACACCCAAGGGTTCCTCCACGCATGCCCGCAAGCGGCTCCCCTCCTATGTCCTTTCGCTCCTGATCACCGCACTGGCCGGTCTCGCCGTCTCGGCCCCGGCGATCGCCTCGCTCGCACCTGCCCGCACTGCCGGTCGCCGCCAGTCAAGAGTCGTCCACAGCGACTGCGCGCTCAAGCGCGGCAAGAAGGCTGGCAGCGGCGCGGCGCGCGCCCGTCGTTGCGCGGCGGGCGCCCACCGCTCCCGTGCGGTGCGCGCGCAGCGCCAGAGCCCTGCCGCGGTCGAAGTCACGCCGATCTCGCCCGCCCCCCTCGCCGCCGGCGGCCCGCCGCTGGGGAGCACCGCCACCGGCGTCGCCGGCACCCCGGCCGGAACCGGCGCTGCACCCGGCGCGTCCCCGGCTCCGCGGCCGTCGTCAAAGATCGGCAACAGCTCCCCGAGCGCGCCCGAAGCCGGCCCCGACGCAACCCTCACAGACCCCATCGACCCGAAATACCTGACGAGCATCGCGTTCGGGCAGACCTCGTTCTGGGATCAGCCGTGGCGGGCCTACCTGGACACCTGGCCCGGCTCGCACCTGCTCGAATCGGTGGGCGTCAACTTCAACGTGTCCGTCGCCGATGCCGAACCGGCCGCGCAACTGCTGGGCGAAGACGGCTTCAAGCTGGCCCGGATCGCGATCAACTGGAGCGACCTCTCCTACACCGAACCCACCAGCTTCCGCCCCGCGTTCATCCCGATCATCCGCGCGCGCCTGGCGGCGCTTCGCAACCACGGCCTGCGGCCGCTGGTCGTCCTGGACGCCTACGCCGGAGCGCCCGCGCCATACAAGAAGCTCAAGCTCACGACGCTGGCGCCCGCCTCCGCGGGCGCCCAGACCGTGATCCTCTCAGCCGCGAGCGCCGCTCAGGTGGTGCCCGGCAAGACCGGCTTCAACTACCTGATCTTCGAAGGGGCGCCGGATGAGCTGATCACCTCGGTGGGCCCCGGCGATGTTGCGCACCTCGCCCGGCCGCTCATCCGCGAACTGCCCGCTGGTGAACACGGCGGCACGACCGTGCTCTACGCGCCGTTCGCCCCGCCGACGCTGCCCGACGGCCGGCCCAACCCGTCCTTCGCAGCGACGATGGCCGGATGGGTGACCTACGTCGCGACGGTCACCAAGTTCCTCGCGGCCGAACTGGGGCCGGGCGGATTCGACCTGGAGGTGTGGAACGAGCTCACGTTCGGCTCTCAGTTCCTGGACTCCGAATTCTATTACTGGCCCGCCGGCGAAGACGCGGCCGCCTCGCCCGCCGTGCGTCCCTCGGTGAGCGCGCGCCAGAAACAGCTGGGGACCAACAGCGCGGCAATCAGAAAAGCCGTGCTGGACGAAACCGTCTCCTATGTGCGCAGCGCACAGAGCGGGCTCTCACCCGCAGTCGGCATCACCGACGGCTTCGCCAGCGAGACGCCGTTCCCCAGCGGCGCCGCAGCCCCCCCGGGTCTGAGCGCGCTGAGCAAGCATCCCTACGCCAGCCTGCGCGCCTACCCCGAACAGTACAAATCCAACGGCGCGCTGCCTCTGAGCGCGCTCGGTGAAGCTGACGTCACGCACAAAGAGAGGCCTCCGTTCACACCGCTGTTCACGCCCACCTTCCACCTGCTCAGCCCCGAGTTCATGCTCACCGGCGTGACCGCCGAGACACTCGTGCGCGACGTCTCGCCGATCACCACCAACGTGTACGGCTTCCCGCACGGCCGCAATGTCGCGCCGGCCGGCCAGACGCCGGTGCAGAAGTGGATAACCGAGTACAACCTGCCGATCCCCAAGGCGGAAAAGCCGGCCCTCACACCAGCCGACGTGGTGCACTTTCACACCAAGGCGCTCATGCGAAGCCTCGTCGCGATGATCAGCAAGGGCTTCAGCCGCGAGTACATGTTCGCCGCCGCAGGGGGCGAAATGGGGATCATCGGCAGTGAATTCCTCACCGACCTGGAACAGCACCCGGGAGCCTATCCCGGCAACCAGGCCGGCGGCGAAGTCCTGGCGAGCCTGCACGACCTGCTCTCGCGCTTCCAGGGCCCCGGGCCCTCCGCCACTGCGCGCCAGCTGCAGCTGCTGAAGATCTCCCAGGAAGGTGATCATTCACAGTTCCTCGGCGATGGCACGGCCGCGCACCCAACGCTGTATGACCGTGAAGTGCTCGCCGTGTTCCCCTATCAGGTCTCCCCCACCCGCTTCGTGATCCCGGCCTATGTGATGAGCACCAACCTGCTCACCCTCTACGAACCGGACGCGCCCAGCAGCGACGTTGAGCGCTACGACATGCCCGCCGAGAACTTCCAGATCACCCTGGGCGATCTCCCGGAAACCGAAACGCCCCCCACCGTCAGCGCCTATGACCCCATCCGCAACGTGAGCACACCGGCGAAGCTCATCTCGCGCGAAGGCAGCAGCGCCACCTTCGAAATCGCCGCCACCGACTATCCGCGACTGCTCACGCTCGAATTCCCCTCGAGCTGATCGCCCCCGCCACGGCGCGCGCGGGGGCTCAGCCGCGCCCGCCGGCCACGGGCCCCAGCCGGGCGAGCAGCGCGCCCAGCGGCGCCTGCAGCAGCGCCGTCACCGGCGAGCGCGCGCCCGAGCCCGCCTGGGGGCTGGAGAGGGCTATCGTCGGCGTCCCGATCAGCCGGTTGCCCTGGAAGGCGAGCCCCGTGTGGAGCTCTGAGAAGTCAGGCAGCGGCGCCGCGGCTCCCACGCGCTCGATCACGTCCCCGATCACCTCCGCCGGCGCCGCCGCGAAGTCCTCGTAGCGCACGACCATCCTGCGCTGCCGCGGTTGAGCGAGAAACACCCAGGCCGCGAGCACGTGGGTGAGCCACAGGTACACGTTGGTGGTCAGCGTTGACTTGTTGTACTGAGCGACGTCCTTGCGGTTGAACGAGGCCACCACGCTCTGCGGATCGCGGATCAGGAACAGCAGGTAGAGCTCGATGCCCGCGATCCGCTGAAGCTCTCGCGCGCGCAGCGGGTAGTGGGAGCTGTCGACGATCACCGGCGCGCCCGTGGCGTCGCTGAGCGTGCGGTAGAGGCTCTCCGCCACCTCCCGGTAGGGCCGCCTCAACGCCCGCCGCTCGCCCCAGCTGCGCACACGGAACAGCGACGCCGAGCGCTCGATGGAGCGCTCCGCCCGGCGCCCGAACAGCGGCGCGGCGGCGGGAATGCGCTCACGCACGCCCTCCCAGAAGCGGAGCCTCGGCTCGTCCTGCAGCTGGGGCAGCCCGGAACGCGCAAGCCATGCGTCGAGCTCTCCCGCGTAGAAGAGCTCGCTGCAGTTGCCGAGCGTGACGCCAAGCACGGTGCTTCCACTGCGGCCCGCACCCATGATGTAGATCACCCGCGGCCTCGGCTGGCTCGCACCGGCGCGGGACTCACGGGCGCCTGGCTCGGCCATCGCCCGCAGGCTATCAGCCGCCCAGAATCTCACCCCGGTAGGCCGCCGCCATCGCTTCGGCCAGCGCATCAAGATCCCCCGTCGGCAGAATCATCCCGGTTTGCCCGCCACCCAGGAGCTCCTTCATTCCGGTGTCCTGGCTGACGAGCACCGGCACCCCGCACGCAAACGCCTCCGCGGCGGCGTAGCCGAATCCCTCCGCGTAGGCCGGGTGCGCGTAGAGCCGCGCGGCCCGTAGATGCGGGAGCGGATCACCAACGAACAGCTCGATGCGCGAATCCGCCGCGCGCGCCGCCTGGACGTGGCGCCGCATCGCCGTGGTCGTCCATCCGCCGACGAGCACCAGGCGAGCGTCCGCGAAGGGCAGGCGGGTGAACGCGTCCAGCAGCAGCGGCACGCCCTTGTCCACCGTCAGCGAGCCCACGAACACGATGTTGAACGTGTCGCCCCGCGCCGTCTCGCCGGGGGTGAACCGCGGCGCCGGTGTGAGCGGGAACAGCGAGAGCTTCTCCGCGGGTGTGCCCTGCTCGAGAAAGGACTCCCACACATACTGCGAAGCGACGTAGATACGCTGCACCTGATCGTATTCACGCAGGTTGCGCCGCGCCAGCCTGGTCGCATAGGAGCGGTCAACGGGATACTGAGAGAACGCGCGGGCATGCTGGCTCATCAGATAGGTGAAGTGGGGGTTGGCCGCCACCAGCGACAATGAGTCGCCCGCCCTCCCCGCGGCGCGCAGCTGCGCCAGCGAGGAGCCGTTGAACCCGAGGAAGTGATCTGCGTGTGGCAGCCTGCGCGCAGCGTCCCGGTCGAACAGGACGCTCTCCTTCCACGCCCGCCATGCCGGCCGGTAGAAGGTGAGCGGCCTGAGCGCCACGTCGAGCATCCGCCTGCCGCGGGTCCTGCTCCTGGCCGCATCGGTCTCGCCGCGGCGCTCGCTGAGATAGCCGGCGGCCACCCCGCGGCGCGCGAACGCGTCGAGCAGCTCGGCGGAGTGGCGCCCCAGACCGCCCGCTCCCAGCAGGGCCGAGCAGGACACGACGGCGCTTCCCGCAGATGGCAGGACACGTTCCTGCGCTCGTTCGGCCTCGGCGCGCCAGTCACTGCCAAGAGGCATGTCGCTCACGATCGGTGCTCAGTCGATGTCCGAGTAGCCCCAGAGCTCGACCAGGTCACGGCCGAGATACTCGCTCACCGCGACCACCTCGCTCTTGAAGCGCCGCCGCAGCTCGAGCATGAACTCCTCATCGACCGGTCGCGGCTCGCCGAGGATCACGTTTCGCTGGACGAGCCGAAACAGCTTGCGCCGGGCCGCCCGCGGAGCGAGCGTCTTCACCGCCGCCTTTGCACCCCGGGCGATCGGGTCTCGCCCGACCGTCACCGAATGCAGGAGCTCGTCCAATTGCTGGGAGCGCATGCGCACCGAGGGGTTGCTGCGGATCACCTCGACGGGAGCGGTGTCATCGGCGCCGAGGAAGCGCAGCACGGTACGCACCGTGCCCTCGTTGTCGGCCCTGAAGTCGTCGTAGATGAGCACCAGTATCTGCTCGGCGGGAAACACGTCGTGGTAGCGGCGCAGCTGTTCGGTGTAATGGACGTGGTCTGAGTAGAGCAGTAGCTGCGGGCGATGGGAGCGGCGGGGGATCCGCTTGCCCGCGCGCCTGGCCGGCTCGAGCGAGAGGGCCCGGCGGAAATCCTGAACAGACTCGACGTGTGACTGCAGCAGCTGCAGGTGAAGCGAGCGCAGGAAATCCGCCGGCTCGCGCAGGATCGCGATTATGCGGGCCTCAGGCGCGACCTCGGCGATCGCCTGCGCGGCAGTGCGCGACCACAGATAGGAGGAGGATGCCTCGCCGACCATCTGTCCGGGGCCGGCCCCCGCGAACAGCCGGCGGTACTCGTCGAGGCTGGCGGGCGGCAGATCTCCCATGCGGGGCTTGAAGCGCGGGTACATGTCGCCGGCGAAGAACCACGGCTCCTTGTTGTCGGGCATGTATATCTGCGGGTGCCCGCGCAACATGTCGTAGAGCGCGGTGGTGCCGCTCTTGGCGTGCCCAACGATGTAGAAGTCGGGCAGCCTCCCCGCCGGATGGCCGCTCGCCCGCCCCTCAGGTGGGGAGCTCACGAGGCGCGGCCGTCATCGACCGGGGCGCCTGCCGCGGCGCGGCGCGGCGGCGGACATGGAGAAGCCGTACTTCTCGATGTCCCTCGGTGGCACGTTGTTGACGACGGCGCCCAGCACCCGCGCGCTGGGGGTGCGCTGCAGCAGCTGCTCCAGACGCGTGGCCGAAACCTCCCGGGTGTGGCCGATGCTCGCAACGATCACGATCGCGTCGGCGAGACCCATGAGCGGGATCGCGTCGCTCACCTCCAGCGGAGGGGGCGCGTCGATGAGGACGTAGTCGTACTCCTCAGCCAGCGAATGGATCAGCCCCGCCATACGCTCTCCGGCGAGGATCGCAGGAGGGTTCGACACCACCCCGCCGCCCGCCAGCACCGAGAGGGAGCCCACGCGGCTGGACTCCACCACGGTGGTCACGCCGCCCACCGCTGGCATCGCCGCCGCTCCTGCGCCACCGTCGAGGTCGCGCGGGGACTCGGCTATCTGCATCGCCTGATCCAGACCGACCTTCTCACCGAGTACGTCGGCCAGGCCATAGCTCCCGTGCAGGTCCAGCAGGTACCCCTGAGTGGGCCGGCGGAAGTCGGCCTCCACGACCACCACGCGCTTGCCCGCGTCGGACTGCACCCGTGCCAGGTTGGCGATCAGCGAGGAGCGCCCGTCGCCCGGGTCGGGACTGAGGAACAGCAGGACGTGCGAGCGATGCTCGTGCTCACCAGGCTCGGAGTGCTCTCCGAGCTGCAGCACCGTGTTCAGCCTGCGCAGCGGCTCGACCAGCGATTTCGCCGGGAGCCTGCGACCGTCAGGGCGCACGACGGGGGCACGCACAGAGGGGAGCGCGGCGAGGATCTGTGTCTGGAAGATCGTCTCGACGTCGGCGAGCCGGCGGATGCGGGCGTCCATGCGATCGAGCACGTAGGCGATCGCGGCAGCAAGGACGAGGCCAAGGACGAAGCCGAAGATGGCGTTCTTTTTAGGGGAGCCGGTCGTCGGCAGCGGCTGGGCTTTGGCGAGCCCGTACTGCTGCACCCCGGTGAAGGTCGAAAGGTCCGATTCCAGCTGTGAGATTTTGCTGGCGAGCGTCGCCTCCTCGAGCGTCGCGCTCGTGCCGGTCCCTTTCGATCCCTTTGTCGGCGCCGATTCGATCCGGCGAATCTGTTCGCGGATGGTGAGGATCTGCGCTTTAACACTGAGCAGGTACGCCGTCTTCTGACGCGCCACGTAGACCTGGGCGACGGAGTTGGCGAGCTGAACCGCTGCCAGCGGCGTCTTGTCTTCGGTCGTGATGACGATGAAGTCGCTCGTGGGGCTCGCCGCCGCTATTGCCGTGCCGTGCACGGCTTCGATGTCACCGCGGCTGCGCAGCCGCACCCTGGCGGCCCTTGCGATCGGCGATGAGTTGATCTTGCCGACCTGGTCGTCGAGCTCGCGGGCGCTGAGCGTTGTCTTGGAGCTGGCACCCAGGCCCGGTTCGCTCGAGCCGAGGAACAGCTGCGTGGTCGCCTTGTATTTCAGCGGCTGGTGCTTGTAGTACTCGTAAGTGCCAACCGCCACGAGGATCGCAACACCGAGAATCAACCACTTGCGCTTCCACAGGGGAGCGAACAGGCTCGCAGCGTCGCTGGGGGTATCGTTCATTTAATCTTGTTCCGTCCGTGGCCCATGGGCAAAGATTTTAGGGTGCTGGAACGGGTAAGAGTACCGGCCCATGGGTGCTGCGCCGCAATGCCAAATGCAAGGATAGCGGCCGCCTGTTCACGCGGCCCGGGCCGCCCGGCCCCCCTGCCGGTGAGCGCGCACACGACGTGATGAGCGCAGCGGGCCGCCTGCTGGTCGTCAGCCATCCGGCTGTCGTCAGCGTCAACCAGGAGGTCTACCGCGAGCTGCGCCGGCGCGGATGGGATGTGACGATCGTTCTGCCCGACCACTGGCGGCACGCCTACTCGCAGAGCGACATCACCCCGGTCGCGCTCGAGGGCATGCAGGACGCGCTGCGCCCGACCCGCGTTGCGCTGGCGGGCCGCCCGCAGCGTCACTTCTACCTGGCAAGGCCACGATCGATCTGCGCGCGCGCCCGGCCCGACGTGGCCTTCCTGGAGGCGGAGCCGTTTGCAGTGGCCGCCGCCCAGTGGGGCTTCTCCTGCAGACGCCTTGGCATCCCCTTCGGGTTGCAGTGCTACGAGAACATCGATCGGGCGCTGCCCGCTCCGGTCCGCCTCGTGCGCAGGCGCCTGCTGGCCGATGCGGCGTTCGTGGCAGCCCGCTCACAGACCGCGGGCGAGCTCGCACGCACCTGGGGCGCGCGTGGCACCGTGGGGCTGGCGCCGCCCGCGGTGCCCAGCTGGGGCGCCCCGGCCCAGGCGGGCACCGAGCGGCCCTTCACCGTCGGCTACGCCGGGCGGCTGGTGGAGAGCAAGGGGCTGATGGACCTGCTTGCAGCCGTGCGGGCCCTCACAGCCCCGGTGGAGCTCGTGCTGCTCGGCGACGGGGAGCTGCGCGAGCGCCTGGAGGGCCAGCAGATCCCGGGCTCCAGGGTCCGTGTGGTCACAGGGCTGACACACGATCAGATGCCCGAGGGCTACGCACAGCTGGACGTGGTGGTGCTTCCCTCGCACACGACGCCCACGTGGAAGGAGCAGTTCGGGCGCGTGATCGTGGAGGCCCTGTGGTGCGGCACGCCGGTTGTGGGCTCGGACTCGGGCGAGATCCCGTGGCTGATCGGCCTCACCGGCGGTGGTGTCGTCTTCCCCGAGGGCGACGTCCGGGCCCTCGCCGGTGCGCTGTCGAGCCTGCGCGAGCACCCGGAGCGCCGGCGCGAGCTCGCCGAGACCGGGCGCGCCGCGGTCGAGCGGCTGTTCTCGGTGCCGGCCGCCACCGACGCCCTGGAGGCACTGCTGCTGGGCGCGATCGGCTGATCGCCCCCCGCGCCCCGCGCCGCGCGCCGGGCGCGGCGGTGGCGCTCAGCGGCGCTCGCGCGAGACCTCCGTGACCAGCTCGGCAACCAGCGCGGCGCTGGCGCCCAGCCCCATCTGCTCATCGGCGAACGCGCGTCCACGCGCGCCAAGGGCCGCCCGGCGGGCGGGGTCGTCGATCAGGCCCTGCAGCCCGCTGGCGAGCGCCGCCGCTGTCGGCGCCACGATCAGCGCGGCCTCGCTTTGCACGAGCGCCTGCCATGTCTGTGCTCCGTCGAGTGCCACCACCGCGGTACCCGAGGCGAGCGACGCGGCAAGCGTGCCCTTGCGCGAGGTCGGCCCCGGCCCGTCTATGAACAGCAGCAAGTCGCACGCGGCGAGCGCGTCGGAGAGCTGCTGCGCCGGCAGCGCCCCGGAGAAGCCGATCCTGTCGGCCATTCCGCGCAGGCGCGCCTGCGCCATCCATGCCGTGCCCGCCTGCGAGTCGCCGCCGGCGGCTCCGAACAGCGTGAGATGGGCCGGCGAGCCATCCCGGCCTACCGGCGCGATGGCGTCAAGGACGGTGGCAATCGCGCCTTCGGCCGCGAAGCCGAAGATGCCGAGTTGCGGGGCGCCCTGCCCTGGCGCAGCCTCCAGGCGGGGCGCCGGCAGGTTCGAGAATACGGGGGCCACGCGTGTGGGCCGCGTCGGAAGCCACCTTCGCGACGCCAGCCAGCGGGCGCGCGAGTCCGTGGTGAGGATCACCGCCGAGGCGGCCCGCATCACCGGGAGCAGAGCCACGCGCTGGCTGGCAGCCCACACCGCTCCGGTCGTCGCGGCCCTGCCCCAGGGGAAGGCCAGCTCGTGCCCGAAGACGATCAGCGGAGCCGGAGAGCGCTCAAGCGCCGAAACCAGCCACGGAACAAAAACCGGAACGCCGCGATAGGACCAGGAGAACACCGAGTAGTGCAGCACGACGGCGTCCGCGGGCTCCTGCTCGAGCTCTCGTCCCAGAGCCCGCGTGCGACGGCGCATCTCCGAGCAGGAGGCCCTCGCCGATGTTTGCTCCCGCATGATCCAGTGCCAGGAGCTGGAGATCCCCTGCTCGGCGAGCGCGTCGCCGAGCAAGCCGGCGTGATCCCGCACCCCGTCCGCGCGCCGCATCGAGGCGCCGGCGATCGCCACCCGGCGCTCGCTCATGCCGGCACCGGCACCGCCCCCAGTTCGGGCACGACCCTCCGTGCAGCCTCGCGCCGGCCCGGCCCGAGGAACCAGTAGGAGGCGATCCCGGCGGCAAGCCAGTAGAACGGACCACCAGCCGAGCTCGAGGAGACGGGCCCCGATGCTCCGATGATGAAGAAGGAGATGGGGATGGCGAAGATCGCGGCGAGGTCGATGCGCAGCTCGACGTCGGCGATGAACCGCAGGCGCTGCACCGCCAGGCCCACCATCGTCAGCAGCAGACCGGTCCACAGCAGGATCCCAGGCAGACCGACTTCATCGCCCAGGAAGTTGTACTGCGTGTCGGATCCCACCTGATGGCCTTCGAGCTCTTCGGCCTGCTTCCCGCCGAACCCCGCCGCGGCGCCCGCCGTGCTCAGGCCAACGCCGAAGGGCTCGACAGACAGCTGGTGCGGCAGATGCGAGAGCTCGCTTCCCTTTTTGTCTTTCGCCGATGTGATGTTTTCCGGCGCGATTTCCGAGTACCGGGAGAACGTTCCCGGGGACTCGATCGAGACCAGCACCGCACCGAGCGGAATGGCGAGGGCGATCACCCCAAGGACCGCCAGCAGGGGGCGCGTCACGCGCCTTCCGGCGCTTGCGGAGAGGACCGCGAAGGCGATGACGGCCAGGACGGCGCCGACGACCTGGAGCCGGCCCAGCCCGGTGATCACGGCCAGCATCGCGCCAAGGCACAGCAGCAGAGCCGTGAGGCGTTTGCGTTTGCCGGTGGTTGCGAGCAGCGCCAGCAGACACGGCACGGTGATCAGGCCGACGCTGCCCCCGAAGCCCGCATCCTTGCCGAGCCCGGGCGGGCGGATGTGCGCGACGCCTTCGTGCACGTAGGCGCGCGCGGTCACGCCACCTTCGCCGAAGACGAGTTCGCGATACCCCGGGCCCCACGCGGCCAGCTGTCCCAGGCCGATCTTGGTCTGATAGGTGCTGACGATGCCGTTGGCCAGGGCGATGACGCCGAGCACGATGAACATCTTGCGCAGGCGCGCCTTCGTGCGCATGACCGCGTAGCCGAAGAAGAAGAACGGGACGAACTCGAGCTGCTGGCGATAGCCGCCGAGCGCCTTGACCAGTCCGTGTGTGTTCGGGTTGAAGGTCTCGGCGAGCACAAGGGCCACGAACAGGATCACCCAGCCCGATAGCGGAGGCAGCGAGAACGAGCGCTTTTTGACAAGGAGGCGCAGCAGCGCCCCGACGCTGACGGCGGCGATCAGCACGTCGCGGAAGACCGTCGCCTCTTCGTGCGCTCCCGTTCCCAGCTTGACGGGGCCGTCGAGGAGCCCGAGATAGACGGCCAGCACCAGCACGCCCAGCTCCAGGCGGCTGTTGAGCACGAGCGCCACGACGGCGAGCGGAGCGAAGGCCACCGCGAAGATCAGCGATACGCTCGGGTCGGGCACGGCGATCGCTATCGCCAGCGCCAGCGCCAGCGCGGCGAGCGCGCCCGCGCCGGCGATGAGCGTCGAGCGCGCGCCAGGTCGCAGCAGTGGCTGTCTTGGGATCTGCTGTGTGCTCATCGGCTTGCTGGCGGCAGCGGCTCAGCGGCTTGGCGCTCGCGGAGGCGAGCGGCAAACCGTGCGCGGGCGGACGCCAAGATTACCGTGTGATGAGCGCATATCGTCAAGCCTGATCGCGCTCGCCCGGGCGGGCGCCGCAGGCCGTCCGGGGTCGGCGCCGAGCTTGACGCACCCCTCGGCGCATGCAATCCTGGACACAGTCCGTCGGCTCGGCGGTAAGCCACTTCGGATGGACGGATCCAGATCTCGATGAACGGGACAGCTCAAGTTTCAGCCATCCCGCGCGACACCGGGGACCGGCGGCGTTGAGGGCCCAGAAAGCCACAGCCGGGGCCGGAGAGGACGTCGAGGCCCCTGCCGGGAGCGAGCGGGGCGAGCGCGCCGGCGCGCGCACGGGCGGCCTGCACCTGGCCGGACCGGCGAGCGGAGAGGCTGCCGTTGCGGACCCCAGGATGCCCGGTGCCTTCATCATCGGGCAGCCCAAGAGCGGCACCACGGCGCTGTACGAGATGCTCAAGCAGCATCCGCAGATCTTCATGCCCGACCGCAAGGAGCCGCGCTTCTTCGTCGAGGAGATGCTCCACCGCGATGCCCCGCGCCCGGGCGGCACGCCGAAGACGATGGAGGAGTACCTGACGTGGTTCGAGGACGCCGAGCCGGGGCAGCTGATCGCTGAGGCCTCGCCCTGGTACCTGTGGTCCCCCACCGCGCCGGCGCGCATCGCGCAGGCGCGACCCGACGCGCGCCTGATCGCGATCCTGCGCGAGCCCGCCAGCCAGATCCGCTCGCTGCACCTCGAGCTGGTCCAGCTCTACGTCGAGACCGAGACCGACCTGCGCAGGGCGATCGCCCTCGAAGGCCCGCGCGGCGAAGGACGCGAGCTGCCCCGTCGTACCTACTGGCCCAACGTCCTGAAATACGGCGAGCAGGCGAACTTCGTCGATCAGCTGCGCCGCTATGACGAGCTGTTCGCGCCGGAGCAGATCCTGGTGCTGATCTACGACGACTTCCGCAAGGACAACGAGGGCACGCTGCGCCGCGTGCTTGCCTTCCTGGGCGTGGATGAGGACTTTCCGCTGCCGGTCAAGAACGCCAACCCGACCGTGCGCGTTCGCTCGCGGCGGATGCACGAGCTCGTTCACGCCGTCTCGGTCGGCCACGGGCCTCTCTCCAACGCGGTCAAGGCGGTCGTCAAGGCGCTCACACCACGGCCGCTACGCCGCCGGGCTCTGTACGCGACGCAGAAAAAGCTGGTGTGGACCGAGCCCGCACCGCCGGACCCCGAGCTGATGCGAGAGCTGCGCCGCAGGTTCAAGCCCGAGGTGGTTGCGCTCAGCGAGTATCTCGGGCGGGATCTCGTGGCCCTGTGGGGCTACGACGAGCTGGACTGAGCGCGCTCCGCGTCGCGGAGAACGCGCTGCACCTCCGCGGCGAGATTGCGCTGGAAGGCCGCCACCGAGAAGCGCTCGGCGTTCTCCACCGCCCGTGCCGGGTCCAGGGCCATGCCGTCGATGCCCTCGATCGCAGCGACGAACCCGTCGATGTCATCGAGCGCCACGAGGCGGCCGGTTACGCCGTCGAGGACCGTCTCCAGCGCCCCACCCGCGGCGGCGGCGATGACCGGCGTTCCCGACGCCTGGGCCTCCACGGAGGTGATCCCGAACTCCTCCCGGCTGGGCATCACCAGCGCGCGGGCGGAGGCGTAGAGCTCGGCGAGCATCGCGTCATCGGCACGCCCGAGGAACTCGGCCTCGGGATAGGCCTGCGCCAGCGCGGCATGGTCGGGCCCAGAGCCCACCACACGGATCGGAGTCCCGGCGCGGCGCGCGGCCTCAAGCGCCGTGCGCAGGCGCTTGTGGCGCACGAGCTCAGAGACGACCAGCAGCGCGTCCCCGCGCTTGCCGGGCCGGAAGCGCTGGGTTTCCACCGGGGGATGGATGATGGGGGCGTCGCGGCCGTAGCAGCTCTTGATGCGTTCGCGGGTGAGCTGGGAGTTGGCTATGTAACTGGTCACCCGAGCGCTCGCCCGGACATCCCAGCGGCGCATGCGCGCCAGCTGCCAGCGCACGGGGGTGCGCAGGAACGCCGGGGCCTCGGCGAGGGCGCGCTCTTCCTCGTACCACACGTAGCGGAACGGCGCATGGCAGTAGCAGATGTGCACCGCCCCGGCGGGCACGCGCACGCCGTGGGCGAACGCGCTGCTGCTGCTGAGAACAAGCTGCGAGGGCGGCAGTTTCAGCCGCGCCACCGCCCATGGATAGAGCGGCATCAGGCGCCTGAAGTTCGATTGCCCGACACCCAGCCGCTGCAGCGGTGAGCTGCTCACCGACCTTCCGGCGAATCGCCCGCGCGTGCCCGCCTCGTCGTAGAGCAGCGCGAAGATCGGCGCGTCCGGATACATGTCGGCGATCGCCGCGAACGTGCGCTCGGCGCCGCGCATGACCAGCAGATAGTCGTGCGCGAGCGTGACGCCCGCGCCCGTTGCGGTCGCG
>Ga0182030_10001037_pt1 | contig 55968 bp, 50 predicted proteins | sample 812S3MmetaG_FD_121299 | JGI IMG/M metagenome (GOLD analysis project Ga0182030, IMG submission 121299) | Permafrost microbial communities from Stordalen Mire, Sweden - 812S3M metaG (Illumina Assembly) | ecosystem: Environmental > Terrestrial > Soil > Wetlands > Permafrost | place: Sweden...
CCCAGGCCAACGCTGCCAAACAATAACCGCCTTTCAAAGAACTTTCACTTTCCTCGCTCTTCAGATACAAAAATAGGGGCTGTGATAATACTGTCAAACATGCTCCAGGTCGTATGCTTACCCTCGACCTGCAGATCGATCCTATCCATCAACGGCCCGGAGGTCTTCCGCCGGTAATACTCCAGCGCCCGTTTCGAACAAGTGCAGGGCCTCGTCGGATGACCATAGTAGCCACAGAAGCAGGGGTTCATCGCCGCCACCAGCATGAAGGAAGCAGGATATTCGAGACTCATCTTCGCCCGCGCTATCCGTACCCGTCCCTCTTCCAGAGGCTGCCGCAGAATCTCGATCGCCGAACGCTTGAACTCGTACAGTTCATCCAGGAACAGTACGCCATTATGCGCCAGGGAGATCTCCCCCGGTAAAGGAAAGCTCCCGCCACCCGTCAGCGCAACGTCGCTTGCCGTATGATGTGGATGCCGGAAGGGTCGCCGGGTTACCAGCCCCGCCAACGGCTCCGGCCCAAGCCCGAGGCTGTGGATCCGCGTGGTCTCCAATATTTCCGCCCTCGTCATCGGCGGCAGGATGGTCGGCAACCGGCGCGCCAGCATCGTCTTGCCCACGCCCGGCGACCCGTATAACAGGATATTGTGGCCACCGGCCGCCGCGATTTCGAGGCCCCGTTTCACGTTCTCCTGACCGCGAACGTCTTTAAAGTCCGGCGGGTCGCTTTGCTCAAATAGGATAGGAGAGGGCTCCTCCACCCGTGGTTCCGTTATGGCCATCCGTCCTTCGATGTAGTCGATCAGCTCTTTCAAATGCGAAACCCCGATAATCTGAATCTCGCCCACCAGCGCCGCTTCCCGCTTATTGGCCACCGGCAGGATGATCCCCTTCATCCCATCCGCCTGCGCCTGGCTCGCCATGCACAAGGCTCCCTTCATCGGCAATACGCTCCCATCCAGCCCCAGTTCACCCACGACGATATGATCGGTCAGCAGGCCCCGGTCCTTCACCTGCCCGGACGCCAGTAGGATGCCCACGGCCATCGGCAGGTCGAAACCTGCGCCCGTCTTTCGGATGTTCGCCGGGGAAAGATTGACCGACAACTTCGTCCGCGGCATATGATAGCCCAGCCCCTTGATCGCGACCTCGGCCCTGCCCAGGCTTTCCTTCACCACTTCATCCGGCTGACCAGTCAGGTGATATCCCAGCCCCTTACCGACATGCACTTCCACCGTAATGCGGAAGGCCTCCACGCCGTGGAGGACACTTCCAAAGATCTTCGCCACCATGATGATTGCTTAACGGTCAAGATTGAGCAGGTGATGCGCCTTGATTTGAACGGCCGGCCGTCGGCCGCCATCGGCGCTGGCATACTCGCCGTATACGATCCGGCCCTCGACGAGGATCTTACTGCCTTTCACAAAGTTCCGGCCCGCGTATTCCGCCGTGTCGTCCCAGGCCACCACATTGTGCCAGGTGACCTGGTCGACCCGCTCCCCCGCCGTATTTTTAAAATAATAGTGCGTCGCCACCCGAATAGCCACCCGATGGCCATTCTCATTTTTGGTCTCCTTCAGGTCCTGGCCCACGTACCCGACCAGCTGGACCATATTTTTCCCGTTCATAACGATTTTCTTTTGTTGATCAATTCCCTTGCGGGTTACCGGTGCAAAAATGAGCAGGCCGCGGATTTCATTTTCGGTTTCAACCGCTTATATCCGCTTGCAAACGGATATAAGCGCTTCGCGGGCGGGGAGGGCACTAACGTTTGGGTATCCGATTCTAATCGCTTGCAAGCGGATATAATCGTTTAGCGGGCGACCGGACGTTTGCTGCAGCCAAATTGCAGTTGTCTAAAGTTTTCCAAGATCGTTTTTCAATTCCGGTTATTTTTGGGCCGCGAATGAAAGGAGATGAGTGCGAGCACGACCATATCACCCACCTGTCTGTTCTGCGGGAGGCCACTGAGGGGCCGGATGGACAAAAAATTCTGTGACGCGGGCTGCAAGAACGGGCACAGTAACCAACTGCAGCGGGCGGAACGGGCAGCTATTCGTCCTATTGACGCCATTTTGAAGCATAACAGGCGGGTGCTGAAACGATGCCTGGGTGCTGATCATCACAAGGTAGTCGCCAAAACCGAACTGATGCACCGGGGATTGAGATTCGATTACTATACCCATCACGATACTAACCTGCGAGCTGAGCAATACGTTTTCTGCTATGACTATGGGTACCTGCCGCTGACGGACGGAAAATGCCTGGTAGTGAGAAAATAAAAATCACTTAGCTAGAGGCGGGTGGTTGCCAAAAATCTCCATGCGAATTGGGCAATTTTTGCGAAGTTTGCCCCCTAATATGATCTATCAATTTTATATCGAATTGCAGGAAAGTGACCCCCTGGTCTGGAGGAGGATTATTGTTCCGGCTGATTATACCCTTTATCAGCTGCATAAGGCTATTCAAGGATCATTTGGTTGGGAGAATAGCCACCTTTTTCAATTTTCCGAGTCGGGCTTTTCTGACAAAACATGCTATGGCTTCCCCGGAGAGGATATCGACCCGGATCACGTAACCATTGACGCCAGAAGGACAAAGATGAGTAGAATACTCAAGAAACAAGGCCAGACCTATTGCTACATCTATGATTTTGGCGACGAGTGGGAACACCACTTAACCCTGGAAAAAATTGAATCAAAAGATATCGCTGCCCCCTGGTGCCTCGATGGGGCCGGGACTTGTCCCCCCGAAGATGTCGGGGGGATGCACGGTTATCAGGAAATGTTGGCAGTACTCAAAAAGCCGCGGCATCCGGAAAGGGCCAGCTACATCCAATGGCTGGGCCTGGTACCCGGTGAAAAATGGGATGCGGACTTTTGCAGTATCAGGGAAGTGAATAAAAGGCTGGTGTTGCTGGCGGAATGAGTGGTGATGAAGTGGCGGGAGGAAATGTCAGGGAAGGACAGAGACCCTGCTGGAGTGTGCTTTGCTGTCCTTAGATATAATCGCATGACTTGAACGAAATCTCAAGAATTTGTTTTTTATGACGGATAGCAATGACCTGCAACGGTTTATCGATGCACAAGTGAGGGATTTTCCTATAGCGCTTTCAGAAATTAAAAGTGCGAGAAAACGTAGTCACTGGATGTGGTATATTTTTCCTCAGATTAAGGGCCTGGGATTTAGTGAAACTGCGAGGTTCTATGCGCTGAAAGATCCGAGGGAGGCTACAGACTATCTGAAACATCCGGTATTGGGGGATAGGTTGATCCGAATCTCTGCTGAATTGCTAAAACTGGAGTCGACTGATGCAAGGGCGGTTTTGGGTAGCCCGGACGATCTGAAATTAAGGTCTTCTATGACGTTGTTCTCTTTGCTGCCGGGTACGGATGACGTGTTCGATGCAGTGCTAAGGAAGTTTTTCGGCGGGATTAAGGATGAAAAAACGGTTCAGATAATGGGAGAATGAGTCGGTTCGGTTTGCCCGGCAAAATAAATCTGTTTGGCCGGTTCGGAGATGCGGAAGGTCAGGTTGATGCGGCCGGCTACGCTTCTTGTGGTCTTCGGGATGTGGTGCTCATAGTGCTCCTGCATGGTTTCGCCCATGAGCAGAAAACTGCCGTGCGTCAAGGGTATGTCCAGGGTAGGCGCATTTTTTTGGGATTTGTGCCTGACTTTAAAGACGCGGGTTTCACCAAAGGTAACGGAGGCAATGGGATGATGTTTGCCGTCTGCCGGCAACGTATCGCTGTGCCAGGCAACGGAATCATTTCCGTCGCGGTAATAGTTTAACAAGACCCGGTCAAAGCAAACGCGGGATTCTGCTTCGATTGTCGCTTTTATGGTCAATAAATCAGCGGTCCATTCATTCCCATTCGCGCCCCCGTAAAAGGCGGTTAACCGGGGATCGGGCACTATCTTATCATACATCTTCCTTACCCGCTGCTGCCAGGGTGTGCCGTCCCGCAGAGTGATAAAGTACCGGTCGGATTCCGCCTTGGTAAAAAATTGTTCCCAGAGCTGCAGGTGGGCGCCGGGTAGCTCGAAGTCTTTGAATTGTTTCTTCCCTTCGTCGAACAGGGCGATGTCTTCAAATAGGTTCATCAGGGCAAAGGTATAGAAATCCCGGGAAATACTAATAAATTTAGTATTGTATTCGACCAAACGGGCGATCATCTGGCTCATTGGCGCTATGGGGGGAGAGGCTACGACCCAATCCTATTGACGGCACACCAACCCGAAAGCGCCGCCCGTTCCGGAGGATCATACGTGCATGCAATCTTGACAATTACAGAACCATGAAAAAAGCCAACCTATTTTCCCGCGGCTATGTTGAGGGTTCCGTACTCTCCACTACCTTATAAACTTGATCTGCCGAAGTAACGACAGTGCCTCGCGCATCGCCACCCAAAGGCGGCCGGGCGTGGCGGCGGGATTGCGCGGATCTTCCACCAGTTGGAGGGGGTGCCCGGGGAGGCCTTCCACTCGGTATCCAATTTTCAACTTGCCAAAATGGTCACTTGCTGTCGTAAAGTCTACCCCTAGGTTTAACTCATGCCAGTCGACGGCATAGGGGCCGGGCGTTCTATTGGTGAGATATTCGTGATCGGCATATGTCAGCAGTACTATCAAATAGTTAAAGACGAATTCAGCCCTATTAAAAGGAATTTCAGCTTGCTCAAATAGCAGGAACGCCTTGTCGAGCAGGGCATAGTCGCCTACTAGGTCGACGAGCACTTGCATTTGCATAGCAATGGGAAGCTGATGCCCCCGGATAGTTGATTTCTTTACGGAAAAGACGAGTTCCCTGTAAATGACGTCGTAGGGTTTTTGCCATACCTTGACGACACCGCGCAGGTTTATAAATCCTCTTTCAATGAGTAAAGCCACGACCTCGACGAGGAACTTATCACTCAGTAGGTGGACCTTGGCAAAATCCTGCTCCTGCTCTGGCACGGAAAGATCAAGGCTGTTAAATATAGTTTGGAGCATGGCAATGATCGCGGGCTTATTGTCGAAATGAAAGACGTCTGTGCTGAAGAACTTGTCGATATATCCATTAAAATCGGCTTCCAGACCATACCGGTGGTGGAAGATCGTTCGGATATTATGAAAGTCGCAGACCAGCATGATCTTTTGAAAGCCGAATTTATTGGACCCGGTGTCGTTGGCGCCGCCGAAATGCGTGGAGAAAATATTCAGGATTCTGAAAATATGCTCGGGATCGAGCCGGTCGAGGTCATCGATGATCAGGATAGAACGTCGCCCGTCTCGGTTCACGACATGCTGGATGATGCGAGTGACAATGTCGCTGACATAGACGCTTCCGGGCTTCGCGTCTATTTGGTCCATGTACTCCGCCAGAACGTCACCAGGGGTTTGGGCCGATTCTTTTGCTTCCAGGAGGAAGGCGTCTTTGAGGGCGTCGAGCTTTTCGAACGATTTGATGACATCCTTGCCGACTTCGGGAATCATGCGTACCAGAGCCTTCAGCACTTCCAATAAATTTTTCTGTAGAAAGGACGGAAGGCTGTGCAGATAACTTATATCGGCGGATTCAAAAGTATACTCTTTACGCAGAAATTCCAGGATGATATCGTACTTAATATAATCTATGATATCCTGAGTGGCGACAATCGAATAATTCAACGGCGACAGGCGGTAGGCGATGAACTCGTTGCGAGGCAGAATCTCTTTTTGATTGTCTTTGGAGAAGAAGTAATCGAGGAAGCTAGTTTTTCCGATCCCGTATTTGCCGGAAAAGAAGATGCGGTCGTTTGCATCGTTCAACAAGTGGTTCCGGAATTCCTTGATGGGAAATTGATAGATCTGGTTAAAATCTGGTGCTGCCATAAAGCGGATTGGGTGTTATATGTTCACAGTGTAAAGGACAAGAATACGAAAAATCACCCGGTCACCAATGACAATATAATCCGGCCTTTTGGGCAACGTCGTACGCGAATTCCGGGGATTGATTTCAACGCTGTCCAGGTTGACCATCCAAAGTAGCGTTGCTTCATTAATACGTACAAGGTAATCAATTTTGACCTGCTTTCCCTTTGCCTGGTATCGGCGGGCATCGGTAAACATCACTAAAATATGCTATGCCCATGCCCCAAAACTACAAGTTTCCCCCTGGAATAGGGCTATATAAGATGGCTTGCCAATGTATGGAGTAAAGACAGAAGTTGGCATTCTGCATTCGCCGCCCGCGGTTGAGCATTTGCAGCGATTGGCTAATTAGACGCTCAGATGCTATCGAGTATCTTCAGCATTTTCGTATTTTTGTGATTAGGGCATTCAAAATCAAAAGGAATATGTTATGAACGCTACTCTGGTACAGGAAATAGAAGATTTAATGCATAGCGCACCATATAGCGCCGTGGATATTGAACCACTTGTACTTCGGAATACCAATGGTATGACTATCGAGGAAGCGGCGCGGGTTCGGATCAAGATTCTTGGGATATTACGACAGTTGGAGCAGATGGGAGACTTGCAAATGGATCAACAGACCAATTTTGCGTTGGCTGTCCGGCAAGGAGGGCAGTTCATACACCAGGGGCCCATTTACATCAAAGGAACCGTTCAATTTGAGCGCCGATTTAAGGATATTTTGCCCTTACCGTCGCCAGCCATACATGTTGCCGGTGATAACAACATTGTGACTGCCGGCGACAACAATACAATCACATCCAGTCAAAACAAAATAAATTTGTCAGAGAGTAATCTAACGCAGGAGGCGACACCTGGAAAACTGACTGAGACCAAGAGGGGAGGGCTGAGGTATTGGATAACGGAAAATCCACTAGTAACTGGAGTCATAGGTGGAATTCTTGCCCTGGTGATCGGTACCTTGATCTTGCTAAAGCTAGGAGTTATCCATTAGGATTGGACCCGGGACTGACTTCCCATGGAATTTACTTTATATCATTCTGATTACCGGTCGTGACGGTATTATTCTCTCCGGTAATGTTGATTATTGAGTAAAATATCTTGCTGACCTTGCTTTTGTCCTCGCCTTGAAGCGGCTGTATTTGATCCAAGGGCTTCGCCAGTGCAGGCACCTCTGATTCCACTTTTAACATAAAATCAAGCAGTTTGGTTCGTACAATGGATAGCACCTGGACGAATTCAGATACATCAATGACCGAAGTAAGCGTCATAATCCTTAATCCTGTTCTGTTCTCCTTTATGATATGCATGGTTAGAAATTGGCAAATGTCGGCTGCATACTCCTTACGGATTGTGCCGCCGTCATCCCCACGATTTATGAAGGATTCAAGTGCAGGCACGGAATCTTCTATGCGAGGAGTGAAAAATCTTTTCTTCGTCTCATCGTCAAAAATCATCAGAGGAATTGGACCTTCCTTCATTTCCATGCCTCGCTGTTGCATGATGCCCCTATAGACAGCACGACAATGCCGATAATCGGGCAATTGAGCATCCTGGCCGCGGTATCCCGTCATTTCCTTATCTGCCCAATCGACTATTTCCTGTTCTTTGATCCGGCTAGCCAGCACCTTTGTTTTCAGGAGCGGGCCTGCCAGTGATTTGGAGGTTTCCGTTAGTTCTTCAATAATTTGATCTATCAGATTCATGCTCCATGATTTTGGTGCTGCCTCAACCACGCAGACCATAATATGATTTGATGATTTCCGCCAGCAATGCTCCGGCCGTATGGGTCGTTATTTCCCATGCTCCACTCAGTGCTTTCCCCAGCATTTTATTTATCCAGTTCGTCGCCTTTGTCGGAATGCCGGATGCAGGGTCGGGTTGCTCATGCTGTACGATCTCCGCGATTTCTTGGATGTCTTCGGCGGGTACGCGATGCCGTGTCAGTTCTTCCTTGAATTTCTCTGTATTTCCTGTCCAGCCGTGCTGTTCGACCCGGGCGGAGTTATTGCTGCCGGATGTCACTATATTGTTATTACCTTGGATTGTGGTGTGATGGACCTGTTTTGCACTATTATTTTCTTCCATATCCCTTTGTTTTAATATGAAAAGTAGGGGTTTCCCTGGCTGTATTTGGTCAAGCTGGTACACGGTCTTTCCATCGAAAGTAAAATAGCCGGCCTTCCCATCGTAATAGTCGTTGAAATAGGACAGGCCCCTTCGCCGATCCTGAAAGAAGGGCGTACCCGCGCCGACCCGGCCGAGATATCCAACTAGGATTCCCTGGCTGATATTTCGGTCGGTGATCATGAAATATTCATCGGTATTCATCTGGAGAATGCGATCCGGGGAAATGACGTTCTTTTGGAGTTCCTCGAAATACCAACAAGGGATGGCCTGGCCCGGCAGATGAATGCCGGGCGTATTGGCAGGGGCCAAGTTTTGGTTATTGGTGTATTGGTTATGCATAATACTTTGTAAAATTACCGCATTTATAAGGACTTCATTAGCAGGTTTAATTGTGGCTTCGGCAAGTCGATGCCCATAAAGGAAATGATCAGAGCGGCAATATCGGCGACGGTGAGTTCGGGATGAGGTCGGCGCCGCGGATGTCGCCGTTGGCAGCAATAAAGCTGGTGTACATCTCGGGCTGATCGGTACATCAGGCTTGCCGATCCGCCAAAATTTCTTTTGCCCGGGCAATTTCTCTGCGCCGGCGAGTTGGCTCACCAGCTCTTCGAATCCATTTTCCTGACTTCCGATAGCCCGAATATTAATCCAATTGATCGATGTCATACAAAAAGATGTTCTATACTCATTAATACAGCATCGGAACACATATTAGGAGTTTTCTCAAGATTTTTTTTAATAAACGTTATTTGCACGAGGAAAATAGCGATAAAATTACTGATCGTGTCGGAGATGGTTGAGGCACCGATAGTCAGGGGCGGGTCAAATGTTAAAAATATTTCGCTCAGGTCGCCCCAATATTTACAGCTGCTTCCCGCCACCATTGCTTTTAAAATGATAAATGAAACTGAGCAGCAGAATTCTGCCTGGTAAATTCGACTGCTGTGTTTGCAAGTAATTGATGCCTACAGATTGGGTGTAGTTGCTGGGCGTATTCAATATGCCAAAGGCTGAAAGCCGGATCTGCCCCCGCCTGTCGCGAAGAAAATCTTTAAAAATACTGGCATTCCATAAGTTCACTGTTTTTGCCGGCAGGCCAGCCTGGCGGCCAGTGATCTGCAAATTCAGATGGCTCGCCAGGGTGATAAAACCCGGCAATTCGTAAGACACATCGACGGAGTAATTCTGCAGCCAGGTTTGCGCATTTTGAGAAGCGTCAATGGAATAAAACGCGCTGGTATAAGTTATAGCGGCCGTCGATTCCAGGAAGAGCTTTTGTATGGGATGATAATTCAGCTTCCATGAGCCGCCCCAGCCGATACCCGTTGTGACAACCCCCGCGCCATTGGTCAGGCTGAGATCATGTTTATACTGGATATGTAAGGATACACTGCCGTTAGCTTTGTGCTGGTTGCCGAATGGAAAGCCATACGTAACTGCAGAGTTCGCGTTCCAAACTCCGTCTACATTGACAAATTGTATTTGCTGAATGCCGCCTGATAGAGCCGTGGTTGCGGGGGTGATTTCGTGCTGTACATAATTGCCTTGCAAAAAGACCTGAAAGTTTTGAAGATTTTGACTATTTAAGGCTGTATAAGAAGCCCTCAGCGTATGGGTGAGCTGCTGAAGCAAGCCGGGATTACCGATTTTTACTAGGAATGGGTTAGTAAGATCAGGAACTGGCTGTAATTGTTGGACCATAGGGCTGGTGGTGGTAACCCAATAGCCAAGATTGAGGCTTTTCCCCTGTTCCGGCGTATACAACAGGGAGGCCCTGGGATACCAATTGATTTGATGTTCGCTGATGGAACCTCCGGTAGTCAAATTACGGTCATTAAGGCCGCTGACCTGTAGGGTGGCGCCAAGTTGGTACCGGTATTTCCCTTCCGTAACATTATAACCGGCGCTGAACCGTTGAATAGTATTGTCAGCGAAAAAGTGGTCGGTGGTGAGAGAATCCGGCAGATCGAATTTACCCGTGACGCTATCGAAATCATAAGAACGCTGATTGGAATGGCTGGCAGACCGGTTGATCCGGTAGATAAATTCCATTAGGTGACCCGACTTTAACGGCTCAATATAGGAAAGAAACCCACCATAAGTATTTGATTTTGATAAAAGGCTAAGGGATTGGTTGGTAAGGGTGCGGCCAGCCAGCTCGCCGCTGCTGTCGAAGCTATTGACCAGGTTGAAGATATTTTGGGGTTGATCCTGGCGCTGGCCGGACTCCATTAGGCTGATGAACAGCGTTCGGTCGGGTCTGGACCAACCCCTGCGGAAGTTGAAAGTGTTTGCCAGGAAGGAACTGGAAGACCGATTGCTATTGTCCGTGCTGCCCAGATTACTAACGTAGCCGGTAGAACCCTTTTCCGTGGAAACACCAACGGTGTCCTGGCTGCTGCTGGCCGCGTTTTGCATCGTCCAGGCAGACCGTAAATTGACTAAGGAAAGGGTGTCTATATTGTATTCCAGAAAGACGTTGCCGAAATAGGACTGCATTCGGGATTGGGTATTGCCGTAACTGTGCTGCAGGAGGGAAGAATCGGTCAGAAAAGTCTGCTGTTGGGTGGTCTGGATCAACGATGTCTTGACCCCACTTGTCCCGGCATTCGCCGTAACGGCCAGCTTGCTGCTTTTGTCATTCCTGAAATTGGCATAGGCACTCTTAAACGTCTGTATTCCGCCGGTGCCTGGCCCATTCCTATTGTCCGTCCCGGTAAACTGGTTATTTACATTATTGAGGTTAGCTACCGCGAATCCCCAGGACTTCCCCAGACTGGTGACCGTCCCCCCGGATGAATAGGCGTCACCCGCAGGCACTGATGGATTTCCGGTTGTGTTGTCTCCCCCGACGTTTCCAGGTCTGCCCGCTTGACCTGCCGCCGTCCCCGCTCCGGCGTACAGGTTCCCGATATAGCCGGTTTTTCTATTTTTCTTCAAACTGATGTTGAGGCTTTTGGTGCCGGTGACCTCCCGGACGCCGGTAAGCCTTGCCCTTTCTGTCTGGGAGTCAAAAACCTCTATCTGATCTACCAGGTCCGAAGGAAGATTCTGCGTCGCAATGCGGGGATCGTTCAGGTAGAACTCCTTGCCGTTCAGGTAAATCTTGTCTATCTTTTGGCCTTGCATGGTTATGTTGCCATCTTTATCAATATCGATACCCGGGAGTTTGCGCAGCAGGTCTTCGACGGTTGAATTGGGCCGGGTGGGAAATGCTGCGGCATTAAAGGCGAGTGTGTCATTTTTTACGGCCCCGGGCGGGATCTCTGCATTTACAATGACCTGCATAAGGTTCTTGGCAGAGTGATGCAAAAGGACGCGCACATTTTTTACCCGATCACTGTCGGGCGTTATTTGTCCGGCTTGTTGAGCGGAGAAAGTGATTGGTAGAGTATCGGTAGCATAGCCAAGAAAGGAGGTTATCAAACGATACGTCCCAGACGAGAGGTTAGAGAATACCAGATCTCTTTTTTCGATCCGGCGCTGATAGACAGTAGTTCCCTCCGGTACACGCAACAAAGATACGGTTGCATTTTCCAGGTACTGACCGTTGAGGCTATCTTCCACGGTCACGCGAATGGAGAAACCAGTCCTTTGCGCCTTTGCGGCGATACAGGCTAATAGGAAAACAGCAAAGATCATGTGCCTGAACATGGGGAATCGGATTGATTATTTCCCACTATTAATATTTGCCGCTAATGTAAGTAGACTGCCTGCAAGGGGTTTGCAGGGTATCGGAGGGCTAGTGAAGCACAGGGTCTCGTGAAGCGCCCGGTTTGACCTGATTATGAAATAAAGTCAGCTAATTTACAGGCGTACCATTGATGGGTGAGATTATGGGTTGTATAATCCCCCGGCGCGGTAAAGCCCAATTGATATAAAATGGTGATCAGGTAGTCGTCTCCCTTTTCCACCTGCAGGAGTATCCGGCCAACCAGGTCCTGCTCAAAAAGATATTTAAAAGCCTGGAGATAAACGGACGAATATAGTTCTCGTTGCAAGATAGGATTAGGCAATAGAGTCAGAATCTCATAGTCAAGGTTACTGGTAAGAAATCCGTTCAAGAAAAAGGCAGGTAGTTCATCGATGCGACCTATGATGTATTGAGGAGAGTGGGTGGCCTGAGCGCGGATCATTTCCTTTTCCATACGGGTAGCAATGGCCGGTTGGTCCATTTCCCCGTAAGGGTCCAGCGCATCCATCCAGGAAACAACCAGGTGGATCTGATGTAGCTCCATTGGTCGGATAAACCATTGGGGGTATTTGGACGGGGTGACAGGAGGACGCATAGGTGTAATAAGGTATTTCAAAGATACCTTATTGTCATTTGTATTATTCATTTGTAGGACAAATTCGCTCACCGCTACATATAACCACTTAGCACATACGGACTTTCTCTTTTCCCGACAAGAGAACAATCGGTCTATAATTAAGGCATTACTGACCTTAATTAACGCCCCATTTGGGACCAATAAAGTCCGCTATAGACGGAAAATAGCTTCTCACTTCGGCGCAGGCGCGCTTGATTAACTCATAAACGATTAATTGTCAAATTATTACAGAAATATGGCGATTGGGTATTATTTGTGTGTTATCAATTTGATATTTTAATTATCTTTCCCGCAGGTTTACTTCAGTATAACTGCTTCCAGCCACCAAAAGATTAAGACTGATATCCCTTTTGATCCAACCGCCCAAGAGTCTGTTACTTGCTGTAGCGAAATAACGCAAACCTTCCATGTGAAAAAATTGCCATTTTTTTTGGTGATTAATTATTTTGCGATTACACTTTACCGTAATTAATACCGGGCGAATGAATTATAAGGCTCTTATATCGGATCAGGCTGTTTTTGTTGCTTTTCAGAATGGCGATGAGCGCGCCTTTTCAAAAATATACTCCGCCTTCAAGAAACCGGTATACATCACTACGCTGAAAATCGTCGGGTCGCCGGAAGATGCCGAAGACGCTGCCGTTCAAGCCTTTATGCGCGCTTGGGAACGACGTAGTTCGATTCAGAATTTGCAGCACTTAAAGGATCTGATTTTCATTATCGCCCGGAATATTTGTCTCAACGTCCTCAGAAGTAGGAGTAATAAGGCATTTGCCTTGACGGAGGTGGTTTCGGAAGAAGCCGATAACAGTTCTTATTCGAAGGCGCATGCCGATCAAATCTTTGCTGACCTGGTGCAGGATATCCACGCCGCCATCGAAAAGCTGCCAAAGGTCCGGCGGGAAGTTTTCCGGCTGAGATACATGGAAGAAATGTCGCCGGACGAGGTGGCCGACGCACTTGAAATGAACGTGCAAAATGTATATGCCCATACGAAACGGGCAATGAGCCAATTACGGGAAGCCCTCGGCAAGGGAAAATTGCATCCATCCGAGTCCCTCCTGATTGCCTTTGCTTTGACCTTTCCCGGTATGTTAGCCTGCGCTTTTTAAGAAATTATTAATTTTTTTTACTCCCCTGTTCCAATTTGCTCCTTGCCCGTGTAATAATGGTAAGGATAACGCTTCGTCTAATCAGAGAGATCCATGATCGACAACAACAGGCTTTCGGAATTGCTATCAAAAAAATTGCTCGGCAAAGAGTTGTCCGATCATGAGGCACTACAACTGGAGGAATGGCTTCAGGAGAACTCCAACAAAGCTCTTTATGAGACGGAATTAAACAGCCACGAGGTATTTAAATCGGTGCGGCATTTATCTGAAATGAATGAGCAACGGTTGGATGAGAAAATGGCTGTGTTGAGGGGACAAAAGCCGGTGAACGGTGTCCTGCGAACCATGCGGCCATATATGGTTGCGGCATGCCTGGCGGGTATTGCATTGGCAATAGGAATAGTGTACATGCGGTCTTTAGGGGATAGAAAATCCGCCATCGCCGCGCGGCTACCTAAACAGCAAAGCGATAGAGCTCCGGGGAAAGACCGCGCTATCCTTACACTGGCTAATGGGACACAAGTCAACCTGGATAGTATTTCCGCTGGTCAGGTTGCGGCACAGGGCAGCGTGCATATAGTAAAACAAAGCAATGGACTGATCGCCTATGAGGTGGGTCGTACAGCTTCCAAAGACGATTTGGCCTACAATACCCTGCACACGCCTAATGCAGGACAATATCAACTTAGGTTGCCGGATGGAACCCGGGTATATGTAAACAACGCCTCAGACCTGCGTTATCCCGTTGCCTTCAACGGGTTAAAAAGGGAGGTATTTCTTTCCGGTGAGGCCTATTTTGAGGTCGAACGTGACGATAGCAAACCATTCATCGTACATCTGAAGAACCAGGAAAATATCGAAGTGCTGGGCACCCGTTTTGACATAGCCGCTTACCCCGATGAGCCAAATGCGAGTCGGACGGTGCTGGTGGACGGAAAAGTGAAAGTGGATTTTAAGGAGAAAGCCGTTGTGTTGAAGCCGGGTCAACAAGCAGTGAATAATGGCAAAAACCTGGTCGTCGATAATGCCAACATAAGAAGCGCCCTTGCCTGGAAGAACGGATTTTTTAGTTTCGACGATGCCACTGCGGCAGAAATATTGACACAATTGTCCCGATGGTATGATGTTCCTGTCCGGGTGAACAATGAATCCGCCCAACAAAGACGATTTGAAGGACGGATGAGCCGCGACTTGACCTTGCGCCAGGCATTAAAAATACTGCAAGACCAGCAATTGCCATACGTTTACGATGAAGATTCGGGTGCGATTGTAGAAGAGAAGAAATAAGTCGACTGTCTATAAAGATTTTTACAAATACTACGATCATTAAACCGCCTTCCTACGTTCTTGTGACCAGGTTCCGCCAATAATCAGTCTACCGAAGATTGCCACTTAAAATTATTTAATGGATGGGCTGGCCCCATTCGTTACATGATCTTATTCACAACAAACCCTTAAAAAAAATGGCACGGAACCACTACCTGAAATTTCCCCTTCACCCTTCGTGACTCATGTGTGCCCAATAAAAAACCGGCGGTGTTATCAGCACCGCCTGGTTTTAAGCTTCTCGCAGATCCTGCGTAAAGCCCAGGGGCCAAAGATCATCCACCTGTTTATGAGTAATAAGACATTCAACCCCCACCAAAATTATGATTTTATATCATAAAAGGGCTGCTTTTTTCCCGAAAGGGAAAGAGATTAGCCCTGCCTCCAAAACTTCCAGGTTTGCTCCTGGGAAACAATTGCTTAATGAGAAATATAGAACTATTGTACTCGGTATGAAGCTGGTAGGATTTTTTATGTTGATTGCCTGTCTGCATGCAGGTGCTAAAGGGTTTTCTCAAACCGTTACCCTTGCCGGAAAGGACTTACCCCTCCGGCAGGTCTTTGACCGGATCGAGGATCAGACCGGTTATGGTATATTCATCGATAAGGCAACTCTGGCCGAATCAAAACCGGTTACCATCAATTTCAAAGACGCTACGATCGAACTGGTGATGAAGGCATGTTTCAAAGAACAGCCATTTCCGCTAACATTCACTATTACGGGGCATACCATAAATGTCATCAAAGCCGGGATAGATGATGGTCATAGGATGGCCGCCGATGCTGTGCCGGCCGGTACCCCGCCGACGATCATACTGGAATTTAAGGGTCGTGTGACGAATGAGGCTGGAGAACCGCTTCAAGGAGCCAGCGTGGAAATAAAGAATGGGAAAAGCGGGGCGTTTACTGACAGCCGGGGCATGTTTATTTTGAAGAATATTCCGTCAGACGCAGTACTGGTCATTTCATTTACGGGTTATCAGAAGACTACGCTCAAATTGAAGGGTTCCGGGGTTGCCGACATTGTACTAAAGGTGGCTACCAACAACCTGGACCAGGTACAGATCATTGCATACGGTACAACCTCTCAACGGTTAACTACGGGAGACGTGACAACGGTGACGGCCAAAGAAATTGAAGAACAGCCGGTCTCTAATCCAATAGCTGCCTTGGAAGGGAGTGTACCTGGTTTATTTATAACCCAGGTCACTGGCGTACCGGGGGGCAGTTTCAATGTTCAGATCCAAGGGCAAAATAGTATCCAAAATGGCAATGACCCATTCTATGTAATCGACGGCGTTCCGTATACGTCGACATTGTTGCCCAATTTGGCCTCGAATATATATGGCATGGCTGCTAACGGCACGAGCGGGAACCCATTAAGTTATATTAATCCATCTGACATTGAAAGTATTTCGGTTCTGAAAGATGCGGATGCCACGGCGATATATGGTTCAAGAGCAGCGAATGGAGCCATACTTATTACGACAAAGAAAGGCAGAGCTGGTGAAACGAAGCTCAATGTACAGGTATATTCAGGGATTGGCAAGGCACCCCAAAATATCAATTGGTTAAGCACTCCGCAGTACCTTCAAATGAGAAATGAGGCGTTCCAAAACGACGGCGTTGCGCCAAGTGCAGGTAGTGCGCCGGATCTTCTTGTCTGGGATACGACCCGATATACGAATTGGCAAAAGGCGTTCACGGGGGGGACGGCCGCCTACGACGACGCGCAACTTTCTTTTTCTGGTGGGAGCGCTAATACCCGATTTGTATTGGGGGGCGGGTACCATGGTGAATCCACAGTGTATCCTACGGATGGCAAGGATCAGAAAGCCTCTCTACACGTGAACATTACGAGTACTTCATCGAATCAACGTTTTAAGTTAAACTTTTATGGTAACTACGTAAATGATAATAGTACGCTTCCCAGTTTCGATTTAATGAACTTTATCCTGACGCCTCCGGATGCGCCCAACCCTTACAATCCGGATGGAAGTTTAAATTGGGCCAATTCAACTTGGCCTGGGTCGAATCCTTATGCGTACACGCTTTTCCTTTATCAGAATCGGACGAATAACCTTGTTACGAATGCCGCCTTGAGTTATAACTTATTGAAAGGTTTGGATATCAAGAGCAGTTTTGGATATACCAATATGCAAATAGATGAAATTTCCACGTCACCGATTGCCGCGATAAATCCTGCTTATAATCCGACCGGTAGCTCGGCGTTTACCAGCAATAGTATTCGTTCATGGATTATCGAGCCTCAAATAACGTACCAGTTCAGCATTGCCAAAGGAGGGAGGATAGACGCGTTAGTGGGAACCACTTTTGAGCAAAATACGAGTATCGGCCAGATATTAAATGCTTCGGGCTATACAAGCGACGCGTTAATTGAAGATCCCCAAGCGGCGCCCACCGTTATTATCGCCTCTGAAGCGAATGCACTATATAAGTATAATGCTCTTTTCGGACGATTGAGTTATAATTTGAATGACAAATATTTACTTAGTTTAAATACGCGCCGGGATGGATCAAGCAGGTTTGGTCCGGATAACCAATTCCACGATTTCAGTTCCGTGGGCGCGGCATGGATATTTTCAAACGAGGCTTTTGCAAAGGTTGTGTTGCCGGTATTGAGTTTTGGAAAGTTGCGGGTCAGCTATGGAACGACTGGGAATGATCAGATTGGTAATTATACTTTTTACAATTTATTTACTCCTACGAGTTATCCTTACCAGGGTACCACGGGTCTTTACCCCACGGGTTTATATAATCCGGAATTGGAGTGGGAATTGACTAAGAAGATTGAGGGTGGCCTGGATTTTGGGTTTGTAAAGGACAGGATTTTGATCAATGTTACGTATTATTTAAACCGGTCCTCCAATCAGCTACTGGGGTACGCGCTACCCCTAGTGACTGGATTTGGGACGATCCCATCAAACTTTCCGGCAACCGTTCAAAATAATGGATGGGAATTTATATTGACGACCACCAATATTAAATCGGCAGGTTTTACCTGGACCAGTTCCATAAATCTTACAATTCCTCACAATGAATTGAAGGCTTTCCCCAATTTTCAGAATTCGCCCTATTATCAATCGCTTATTATAGGTCAACCGATTGCGATCAAAAGGTTGTTTCACTTTGTAGGTGTGAACGATACGACGGGGGTTTATCAATTTTCGGAGGCCAAGGGTGGTCCGACCTATAACCCTACGTTTGGGACAGATAATACATCAATTATCTATACGGGACCGAACTTCTATGGAGGTTTTAAAAATACTTTTAGTTATAAAGGGTTTCAACTGGATTTTATTTTTCAGTTTACCAAGCAAATGGGTTCAAACCTTTTATTTCAAAGTGCTAATCCTCCGGGGAGTTTCTATGTGTCAAATGAGCCGTCTGCGGTGCTGAACCGGTGGCAAAAGCCGGGAGACAAGGCCCCTATAGAACAATACACCCAAAGCTTTAGCTCCAACGCGTACAATGGATATTTCTATGCGTCTGTCAGTGACCATGCCTATACGGATGCCTCATACGTTCGGTTAAAGAATATGTCCCTTTCGTATCAGTTACTTTCTAATTGGATGAAACGAATGCATTTGCAAAACTGCGCGGTATATGTGCATGGTCAGAATCTGTGGACGATAACCAGGTACAAAGGGATCGATCCTGAGAGCCAGAGTTCAACCGCGTTGCCTCCACTCCGGGTGATAACGGGGGGTGTACAATTTTCACTATAACGATGTCGTTCATCGAAATTTCATATTATGAGATATATTTCTAAGATACAAGGCATAGGCTTTATATTGATAAGCCTATTTGGCTGTAAGAAGTTTGTTCAAGTTTCACCCCCGGTCACCGAGGTGGTGGGCGCTACGGCCTATAATTCCAATTCCACGGCAGCTTCTGCCGTGAGTGCAATTTATCTGAGTATGGGTGGCTATAACGGGGCCGGCGGATCGGTAGGGGGTGGCGTTTATGGCATCTCTGCGTTGCTTGGGTTGTCGGCCGATGACTTTTCATTGTATCCAACATCCGATCAAATCCTGAGTACGGTCTATCCAAATTCAATCAAAAGCAGCATTGCTATTCCCTTCTGGGGGGACCTTTATAATTTAATCTATCAGGCTAATTCCGCTATCGAAGGGATTTCGACGTCTACGGGGATGACGTCGGCGATGAAACAACAGTTGACTGGAGAATCGGAGTTCATCAGGGCATTTTGTAACTTCTATCTTGTTAATATATATGGGGATGTGCCGTTGGTGAGCACTACCAATTATAAAGTCAACGAGGTGTCGGATAGAACACCTGAAGCGATGGTTTATCAGCAAATTGTTGCCGATTTGACCAACGCGCAAGGCCTTTTAAGCGATAACTTTTTGACATCGGAGGGGACGACTACGGCCGAAAGGGTACGGCCTAACAAAGGTGCGGTCACTGCCTTGCTGGCAAGGGTATATTTATATGAACAGAAATGGGATAGCGCGGAGGCGGCGGCGACCGAAGTCATTAATAATGCAACATTTGGGTTAGTAACGGATCTGGATAGTGCGTTTCTTGCCGGCAATACGGAGGCCATTTGGCAATTGGAAATACCGAACAACGGTTTCAACACCCATGATGGGGGTGAATTTCTTTTGTCGGATGTGGGCGGTCCAACCGCGGGTTTTCCGTTTTTTTTGAGCGATTCACTTGTGAGTGCGTTTGCGCCCAATGATCTGAGGCGGTTGAATTGGGTGGACAGTGTCGTGGTGGCTTCCCAGACCTACTATTTCCCCTTTAAATATAAGTTGAATTATACCGGGCAGGCGCCTGCAGAGTATCCTACCTTGCTCAGACTCGCAGAACAATATTTGATCCGGGCGGAAGCAAGGGCCCAGCAGGGCAATGTAAGCGGTGCGGCCGGTGATTTGAATGTGATCAGGACCAGGGCGGGATTACCGAATACGTCCGCGACGAACTCGCAGGGTTTATTAAGCGCCATCTTGCTTGAACGACGATTCGAACTTTTTACCGAATATGGCCATCGTTGGCTGGACCTCATTCGGACCGGTAACGCAAACGCGGTCATGAATATCGTAACGCCACAAAAAGGGGGTGTTTGGGAAACGACGGATGAACTTTATCCGATCATGCTAACGGAAATACAGTCTGATCCTAATCTCACTCAAAATCCTGGATATAATTAAACACTGCGAATTAAAATAAGTTGGTATGAAGCAACGTAAGAGATATATCTGCGTGGTATTTTTCATTGTCCCCTTGATGGGGTTTGCGCAGCAAATAGGTATTCATTTTGAACACGGTCTTAGCTGGCATGAAGTGCTGGCTAAGGCCAAAAGAAAAGACAAGTATATCTTTTTGGATTGTTATGCGACATGGTGTGGGCCTTGCAAATTAATGGAGCGAGAGGTATATACAAATGATACGGTGTCGGCTTTTTTCAATGGTGCATTTATATCCGCGAAACTTCAGGTTGATACCTCAAATGTTGACGATAGTGACGTGAGGAAGTGGTACCCGGAGGCGCAGCGGATGATAAAGGAATATACCATTGGATCGTTCCCGACATTCCTGTTCTTCTCACCTGATGGAAAGCTCGTACATCGAGGTCTAGGCTATCAAACGCCTGCTGATTTTGTGCTCCTTGGACGGGAGGCGTTGGACTCGACACAACAATATTATTTCCAACTGGCTAAATACATGCTGAGGAATGAAAGGGATAGTTTTTCCATGCGCCTTCTTCTCCGACAGGCTATTCTTTTCGGGGATGCTCAGGCTGCGGAAAAGGTCGCGAATGTTTATATTAATAAGCTGAATGCAGAGGAACTCTTCACCAAGGACAATATCGAACTGATGGCGAGGTACACCAAGAAGTCTTCCGAACGAGGGTTTGACATATTTCGCCAAAATGCTGGCAAGATCTATGCTGCTGATTCAACGATGGAACTGAGGTATTCCAAGGGAGTGACAGAGACCATTATTTACTCGGAGGAAATCCGGCCTTATCTTAGAAGCAAGTCTGGAAAACCGGATTGGAGAAGAATAAGGCGGAATCTTGAGAAATATGACAATCTGGGCATGGAGACTTTGGACGCTTATAGGCCGCAGATCATCTTTGCGTCTGAGATCAAGCCGTCGTTGACAATTGACCCCGACTGGAAAAAAGCTCTACGGAGAATTAATGAGAAGTATCCCTATAAAAAGGGGAAAGAGTTTGTTATATCTCGTACGGTCGTATTTTATGAAAATCTGTTGGCACAGACCGGCAGTTCGAACTGTAAAAACTTAGTGGCTGCGGCTGGTTATTATTTGTCGGCGTATCCTAGGTTTGCAACACCGCCCCCACTGAATGAGTTTGCATGGACCATTTTTCAGCACGCTGACGCAAAAGCGGAGTTGGATACGGCCCTTTCGTGGGCAAAGCGAGCGGTTTCGCTGGCTGATTCTTCGCAAAGAGGCTTTTATTCCGAATATATTGATACTTATGCGAATCTTCTTTATAGATTGGGTTTTAGGGATAGCGCGATACTTTGGGAGGAAAAAGCGACTTTGGTTAACCCTAAAGAGTCGTCATTTGCGGGCACCCTGAAGAAAATGCGGGCGGGTGAAATTAGCTGGTGAATAGGCGGTTTCTTGTATCGTATTTGAGAAAGCATATGTAGTTCCTTCACTTTTTTGAGCAAAATTGTGGATAAAGAACGCCTGAGACCGTAATTGTGCCCTCGTGCCATCCGAATACATTTAAATAGATTGGAATGAAATGGCTGATGATAATGGTGTCAATTGGTTTGACCTATTCGTCTACAGTAGCACAGAAACCCGCACTGGGTATTTCCTCCTTTGCTGCGTGGCCGAGAATCATGAACGAAAAGATCAGCGACGACGGTAAATACGTTGTCTATAATCTTTTTTCAAAGGGTAAGACCCAACTTTGTGTGAGGTATAGCGATGGCAGGAAATTAATTGATTTTGAGACGGGGAAGGCGGTCACCTTTTTATTAAGTGGTGATAAGCTATTTTCACTGCTTCCAGGAGATAGTCTTTTTATTTTTTCGTTCAGTTCGAGAAAGGTCAGATATATTGCCCATGTCACTTCGTTTAAAATTCCAACGAGCGACGGTGGGAAGTGGGTGGCATGGATGATAAAAGGGGCTGAGAGGGAATTACAGGTATATAATTTGTGCCTCGACTCCCCCACCAGCTATAGCAATGTCGGCGACTATTTTTTTAGCAAGAGCGGAAGGATATTGGTTCTTGGAACGGGGGTGGAGGGGGTTGACGATACGTTGACGGAATTGAGATGGATAAATTTGGAAAAGGGGCTCGAGAGGGTTGCCTGGAAGGGTAAATCGTTCAGCAACCTGGTGTTTAACCCGTCCGAAACGGCTTTGGCATTTGCAGGCGTTACGGGGGGTAGAACCGAAAATGAAACGGGCATTTGGTACTTTACGGAGGAGGCGGATAGTGCTAATGAATGGGTGGAGACAGGAAGTCCGGGTATGGAGGGTGGTTATGAATTTGGCAGTGGGAACATGGTGTTTAGCCCGGACGGGATGCGATTATTTTTTTACCTTCGGCATCGAGCGGTGGCGGCAGTGGTCAACAATCAATTACCAACGGTGCATATCTGGAATTCCAGGGACGAGATGCTCCGGCCATTAAAGGATAAAGAGTATGAAATCAATAGGTCCAGGCCCTATTTGGCTTACTGTACACTCCACATTGACAGCGTGATAAAGCTTGAAAGGGAAACGGATTCCAGGTTTTTCCCCCTTCGGGTGAGTCAGGGCGGCAACGGGATTTATGCCATAGCTTCTCACGTGGGAAATATTTACGAAGGATATCTACGGAACTATTTATATCCGGATATTGAGTTGATAAGGCTATCTGATGGCAAAAGGACGGTTATTGCGAGAAATCAAAATCTTCTGGGGATTCATGCGTCACCGGGCGGCAGGTTTGTCCTTTGGTACGAGATGTCCCAACGCGCATATTTTGTGTATGATATTCAATCTGCTACCGCTAGAAATATCACTAAGGGGATACCCACTAAAATGTACACCGAATTATGGGACGAAGCGAAGGCCGCTTCGCCTTACGGGGATGTGGGATGGGTGAAGGACGATAAATGGGTCCTGATCCAGGATCGATTTGATATTTGGAAGGTAGACCCTTTGGGTAAGGAAGCGCCAGTAAATATTACCAGGGGGTTCGGACGGCGAAATCGAATTATTTTACGATATCTACCTGCTAACCAGCCGACTGTTGAAGGCCCGTTCTTCGATACGACATCTATCGCCGGGGATGGAAAATTATTGCTATGTGCCCTCAATGACGTCACCAAGGATAATGGGTTTTTTCAGACGGAAGTGAGTGGGAGCAAAGATCCGATGAAACTTGTAATGTCGCCTGATGTCTATTATTTTAACGAAAATCAGTCCGGGGTAGAATTTGGCCGGGAGTTAATACGGGCTGTCAACAAGGACGTCTATCTTATCAGGAAAAGTAATGTGAATGACTTCCCAAATTTACAGATTACGAATAATTTTGCAAGATTTACCCCTATTACGGATTTTCAGCCGGAGAGAGAAGTTAACTGGATGAGTTCGGAACTGGTCAAATGGAGAGTGAAAGGAGATATTTATTCTCAAGGGATATTATACAAGCCGGAGGATTTCGATTCGAAAAAGACCTATCCGGTCATCATATATATGTATGAAAGGTTGTCTGACGGATTGAACCAATTTATTTTTCCAACACCATCTACCGGCCCATTGCCTATTTCAATATTTGTAAGCAATGGGTATATTGTATTTTGTCCGGATATTAGGTATAAAGTTGGTAATTCCGGACAGTCTGTAGGTGACTATATTTTGTCGGCCGTCCAACGTTTGCGAAAATATTCATGGATCAATCGTTCCAAAATAGGTGTTCAAGGGCATAGTATGGGAGGATACGAGGTAAATTGGCTCGTTACCCATACGCATCTTTTTGCTGCGGCTGCCTCTGCTGCAGGTGTGTCGAACCTGATTAGCCTTTCTTCCACTGATAGGGTGGATTATACTGAACCTCATGCATCCGTGGAAGAGGGGCAGAATAGGATGGGAAAATCGCTGTGGCAAGATTTTGCTGCCTATGTTAGAAGTTCTCCTGTGTTGACAGCAGACAAAGCAACTACTCCATTATTAATGATGCATAATTTGAATGATACAAATGTTCCTTGGAACCAGGCGTATGATCTTTTCACCTCCCTCAGGTGGCTTCATAAGAAAGTATGGCTGTTACAGTACGACGGAGAGACACATACGTTGCATAATGCGCAAAATCAGACGGACTATACGCAGCGGCTTTTGGATTATTTTGGATATTACTTAAAAAACGGGCTGGAACCCCAATGGATGCATGATTACATTCATTAGCCGAGGATTTCGATAATTTTTCCTACGCGATTTCTACCTCGAAACGACATTCAACATACCTGCGTGCTGCTGCATCAGACTTTACGGATGATCTGCTCCAGGCCTCGCACCCCCCTTCCAAGGAAGAGGATATAGTCGGGGCCTGCTTTGGCCCGGTGTATGGTGCTGAATGAGGTCGTGAAGCAAATGGGCTTTGTGGGCGAAAGGGAAGAGATTGGGTTTTTCAAGCTGGGTAGACTCCATTTTACAGGAATGAAGAATATTGGCTCCATTGGCACCAGGCCGCCCTCTTGATGTCGAAGGCAAAAGTGGCTGTTATGGCACTTTTGGCAGGGCGAAGACCGTAAGATGGAAAGAGTTCGGGCTCCAACCGTCCCCCTTTGGCGGTATTATCACGCGGGGAGAGCACCCAGAATCCGACCTGGTTTATGTATGCGTCGATAGCATAGGGGACGCCGGACACGACCGGCCATACAACCGGATCCCCGGCAGTCCTGCCTCAAGGATAGGACCGTGTTGAAGCGGTTGCATTATGAGTAGCACTCACATGAACAAAAAGCATGGTTTAAAGGATCGCATTATCTTGATCACCGGGGAAAACCGGTGCGTTGGTGAGTAATTTGCTTTGGGAAGATGCCGTGCCTTATGTGTTGGACTGCCATACATTTCGATGAGACGGGCAGACAGGTCTTGAATGTACAAGGGCGTCAAAGAGGGGGTATTGCCTTATTGGGCACAATCGGAGCGGGTTGTTGTCACGTTGGTGAACGGGAGGATGGTTTGAAGCCTTGTTGCCCTGGATGCCGCGGGTGACTGATCGGTGGGCTGCGGAGTTTTTCGACGGCGATGTCCATTTCAAGGCGGTGGTGGTGCCTTAACTCGGGACTGCCCGGAGTTCAGGGTTGGGATTGGTGGAACGGAGGATGGGGCATTCACCAGCGGGTGATTGGTAGCTGGATGTCGGGGAAGTCGCCAGTGCAGTCGTTCTGCCCCTAGGCGATTTGGCTAAAGCCCTTCATAGAGATATTCTACGCATATATCAGCTAAGGCCGCAAGATCTGTTTGCGGCCTTAGTTAAATGATCAGCGTTTATTCTGTTACAATTCCTGCAATCCCTAATTGTTATTGTAGATGGTTTGTGTAGTGGGAATCGGATTCAGGCAGGGTGATGTGGCAGAACAGGCATTACCTCTTTGGGTACCTTCTTGATATAGCGTAAAGTCGGGATAGGCTATTACATCCCCATTGTTGACCGTACTGTATGCTGTTGTAGGAAACACGCAGGTATGGCTCGTAGGGCTGCAAAATAGGAGGTTTGGCTCTCCAAATTTCTTGAATGAAAGTGCACCTGCAACGATGGCAACTACTGCTGTTGCTGCAAAAATGGTCTTAAACTTTTTCATAAAGAATGCTTTTGTAAAATAAAAAGCTAAATCTAGTTTGTTTGAAAATTGTACCTACTCTTTTATGATGGTTTTCGGTTTTCCCATTTTGACTTCGCTTGCAAGTTCGAAGTCGGAGGTCACTGCGCAATCTTATCATCAGTCAATGCCAGGTGGAGGTCATTGTATTCGATCTTCCCGACATAGACGACTTTCAGCTTTTTATGTTTTCCATATAGGGCCAAATAGGGGACGCCCCTAGGTTGATAGTAAGAGGCTATGGATGAATTAAAGTCAAAGCCAGTGATGATATTGGGATACTTGTAAAGGTTGAATTCATTGTAAAGACGCTTCATATCCACAAAGGGAAAATTCGTCACTAGGTAAAAAGTGGTGCTTTGCAGGGCATTGTCGTTGCTAATAATATCATGCAATTCCGCACGGCAATATGGACAGTAGGGGCTAAAATAAAATACTGCGAAGGGATGGTCACCATTAATTTCGCTGGTGTTGAAATAAGAGTTGCTGTCCGGTAGCAGTAAGTTAAAGGCGGGCAATTCTTTTCCTTCGAGCCCTGAAATGAAAGGGCGGCTTCTTTGCTTGCAGCTAAATGTGAAAACCAGGACGAGCATTGCAAGGACGTGTTTCATTTTGTAGCTTTTTGCGGGAGGAAATGCCCCCGACGATTCATGAATAAAGCGATTGAGGATAGTATTATAAGCGAAATATTAAAAACAAGGTGCTCCGGCCACGTCATCGCCTCCAGCACACCGCCGCAAGTACAGGGCAGTCGGTTATTGTAGTTGAGAATATACATAACATAACCAGTGAATGCCGTCATTAGCCCAAAGCTTGCCCATAATCCATATTTTCGCGTTGAGGAAATGAATAAAAGGACCGATATGATAATCTCGGTGATCGGGAGTACAATGACTATTATCGACGCTACCGGGGCCAGTAAGGGTGTTAACGCGATTTGCTCTTTTGCGATGTCATAATCCATGAGTTTGCTAATGCCGGTGTAAAGAAATAAAATGGTGAACAGGTAGGCAATGAGTTCGATAATGGTCGACCTTTTCATGGAAGATATTTTAAATATCTGCTTCAATTATTATAGCACTTTCGACATACGGATCTCAGACGCAATGTTTTGTCTCATCTCTGGATAGTTCAATTTCAGAAATATCGAGATCGTCTATTGCAATGAAGGCGATCCTAAATTGACCGTATTCTTTATAATAATAGCTTCCCGTATCCCGCGAATAGCTGACAGGCGCCCCCATGTCCTTCATTATTTTTAAATAATCGTAGAGGCTCCGCTCTGAAATACCGATCTTTTTAGCCAAAGTGGCAGGCGAGCCTGTACCTCGGTGGCGAATCAGGTGGTCGAGCCGCCTGAGGCGTTGAATGAGTGATTTCATGGTGTAAGTTTAATGGCAATGACAAAATGATGCTTTGCTTGCTATTAATCAAAAGACCTTACGCCAGTCAATAATTTTAGGGATTACATTCCCGGTATCCATGCAGAGAGCCCGGTTCGGTGGTCCAGCGGAATGTGCCTTTTGTGTCCGCCGACTGATCCGTTGTTTGTAGATGCAAGATAGGTTGAAACTGATTTCGAAAACAAGTCCAATCCTTTTGATTTATGGCCGCTTTTTGTCGATGTTTTTCTACCGGATTACTAAGACATAACCCTTACTCGGAATGCCTGATCCGGTATTCAATAGGGGTTTCACCGGTTAGTTTCTTAAAGACCGTCCAAAAATAGGTGGGGTTTGAAAAGCCGGATTTTTCGGGGATGTTCTTGATCGGTTCGTCCGTATGCAAAAGGTTTTTCGCCTTTTGTATCCTGATCGCCAATAGAAAGTCGTGAACGGTGCTGCCGGTCGCTTGTTTGAATCCCTTTTGGAACCTTTTCAGCGGGATGGAAAAATGTTGGGACAATTCGTCTGCGGTGATCTTTCCCTGGTAATTGTCTTCCAGGTACTTGATGGCCATTTGGATGGATTCTTTTTCCTCCCGGGTAAGGCGTACAGTATTGAAGAGTGACATAGATAAATAGGTAAGGTGGTTGTTTGACAAGGCCGCCTAAGATAGGTACTTCGCGCGCAGTGAATATGCAGTGTAAAAAGCAGCAGCCCGCAACAACGGCGTATTCATTTTTCTTGTAGGTTTTCCCTAGACGTTCAAATAATATTACCGCAATTGCTTGCTATCAGACTGATTTCATCCGGAGGTTGAAGGCCTAAAATCCTACTTAGTCATTAATGCAAATAGGGCTGCTGCAAGTATCAGGCCGATTCTTAAAGGGACTTCGCACGCAGTGAATATGCAGTTCAAAAAGCAGCAGCCCGCAACAGTGGCGTATTCATTTTTGTTATAGGTTGTGCCTAGAGCTTCAAATAATATTACCGTCATTGCTTGCCATCAGACTGATTTCATCCGGAGGTCGAAGGCCTAAAATCCTACTTAGTCATTAATGCAAATAGGGCTGCTGCAAGTATCAGGCCGATTCTTAAAGGTACTTCGCGCGCAGTGAATATGCAGTGTAAAAAGCAGCAGCCCGCAACAACGGCGTATTCATTTTTGTTATAGGTTGTGCCTAGGTCTTCAAATAATATTACCGTCATTGCTTGCCATCAAACTGATTTCAGCCAGAGGTTATTAGCCTAAAATCATACTTAGTCTTAAATGCAAAGAGGGCTGCTGCAAAGATCAAGCCTGCTCTTCATATAATTTATTGTCGCGCACACAGGCGAAGACCACCCGGACCAATTTGTTGCGTATGGCATTCAGGATGCTCATCTTGTTCTTACCCTCCTTCACTTTGCGTTCATAGTAGCTTTTGAACAAGGTTTGGCCCCGTCTGGTCGCGCCGAGCGCCGCCAGGTGCAGGATCTTCTTCATGTCTTTGTTGGCGATATGTGAAATCTTCGGCTTTTTATTCACGCTGGTGCCAGAGGTCCTCGCAAACGGGGCAATGCCGCAATAACTAGAAAATTTCTTAGGACAGCTGATATCCCTGAATTCATTGGTCAATATGATGATTTCGGTGGCGATGATTTTCCCGATATACGGAACGGAAGTCATGACCTGTATCAGGTTATGTAGCTGCGCATCAAGATTGATGATGTCGGTCATTTCCCGTTCGATGACGTGGATATCCGCCTTGATGGCCCGGAAGGTGGAATGGGTGTATCCGCCGATGTCTTTGCGGCTGCTTTCTGATAGATAATAGGCTTCTATTTTTTTGGTGTTTTTCAGCATGGCGCTCATTTTGGTGAGTTTTTTCCTGAGATGCATCAAGGTTTTTAGTTTTTCGACCGGAGCTCGCGGAGGTGTCCAAAATTTTAGGCTGTCGACGTTTTTCAAGGCGTATTCCGCAATCCGGATCGCATCCAGGACGTCGCTCTTCCCCCGCTGAATACCCAGGGACAGCCTGATCCGTAAGGGGGATTCCAGACAGAGGCGTGCTTGTTTCAAAGTGAGGACGTCCGTCAGGAATTTTCTGTAGAGGCCCATGTGTTCGGCGCAATAGATGGTATTGTCGGGGGCGCAATGGTGGGTGGACTTAAGGGCAATCAAGAGTTGTTTAATGGCCGATTCCGAGTTGTCAATTTTGCGGGTTTGCAGAAGAGTGCCATCTTTCAGGACGGCTACATCCAGCGTCAGTTTGGAGATGTCGAAACCGATGAAGAAGGTTGGCGTCATGGCGGAACAGTTGAATAAGGTAGCCTAATTTACTGAAGGGGTGGGGCGGCGCCAAATAAAACAGGTTTACTAAAGGCGGTGTTTTTGAGCATGCGGTTTGGTTGCAGTCGGTGCGATTACCAGTACCAGGTCAGGCCACTTCGCCTGATGGCGTTTTTTAAGGCGGCCAGACCCCTGGATTTATGATTCAAGACCGTTTGGGAATTAAGATTCAGCCGAGCCGCGATCTCCGCGGTAGAAAGGTCCTGGGTGTAGTATAGGTGCAGCACTTTTTGCCGCTGGGGAGGAAGCCTTGCTATTTCCTGCCGGATGTTCTGCAGCAGCAGGTCCCTCCATTGGTCCAGTTGTGCGGCCAGGTCCCTGTCCATGAAATTCTCAGCCCGGTCATGCAGGTATTGGATAGCTTTCTCTGACTTCCGCCACTTGGATTGCAGCCGGAGACAGTCGATGGCCTCGTTCCTGGCCATGATAAAAAAACTTCGCCTGATATGGCCATAGGATTGCATCCGGGCTCTCCTGTGGAAGAGTTTGGCCGAGACGCTGGCGAAAATATCCCGGGCGTCCTCATAAGAAAGACCCAGGTATAGGAGATAACGGTGCAGTTCCCCGGAGAGGGTATCCAACAAGGTCTGAAGGACGTGCGGATCACCCGCAAGGAATGCTTCCAGGTCGAAGGGAAAGGCGTCCGCAAGGACGGAGGATGGCAATGAATGACGAATCATTGGGTTTGTGCTGTGTGTAAGGGGAAAATGTGTCGCGGCCAGGCTGGTCTAGCGGCAGGATGGATCGGCAGCAAGGGCTTGCATCAGCAGGACGAAACTGGTGCGCTTATCATTGAAAAATTTGGAGGGGTAATCTGGGGTCATTTCTGGAAACTAAGTTAATGATTTTAGGCGGTATGTTTTGGATGGGATAAATAAAAGGGGCGGGAAGACCACGGCCCAATCCTATTGGCGGCACGCCAACCCGAAGGCGGCGCCTGCGCCGGAACAATCCTTCACATCCTTGTTCAGACAAGGTCAACGTCGTGCTCTGCACGTTTCCCATTAAATCCCTACCTTCAGTCCCAAAAGGCTTCTATTAGTGCCCCCCATTCCGTCATATGAGGAACAATCACTTCTCCGTGCCCTGACCCAAGGTGACCGGCATGCCTACACTATCCTGTATTCGCAATACCTCGACTCCCTTGTGCAATATATTTTTCTTTTCACCGCCTCCAAAGACACCGCCGAAGAGATCACCCAGGACGTTTTTCTCAAAATTTGGGAGAAGAGGGCTGCCCTTGGTGAAGTCGAGTCCTTCAAAGCCTATCTCTTCCGCGCCGCCAAAAATCAGCTGATCAATCATATCAACCGGGAAAAGATCCGCCTTCGGGTAACCGGCCAGGTACAGGCCGCCGCTGGCCAGGCTCCTAACGGCCAGGATACCGGGCACCAGGTCGACTACCGCCAGGCCCATGCCCTGCTTCGCGAAGCCATCCGGCAGCTGCCGCCCAAACGCAAACAGGTCTTCCTCCTCAGCACCGAAGAAAACCTTTCCCTTGACGAGATCGCGGCCCGGATGGGCATCAGCAAGAACGTTGTGAAAAAGCAACTTTATGACGCCTATGGCTTCGTCCGCGAATACCTCGCCGAACACGGCGAGCTTTCGTTCTATCTTATCCTGCTCATGACCCTGCTCCAGGCCTGAAAATAAAAATGGAGAAATAATTCGGATCCGAGGGGTGCGAATTGCCCCTTCGCTTGTCTTATTCAAATTATACTGCATGGAATACTCCTCTGCCATAGCCTTCATTCAAAAATTCGCCGCCGGTGACTACACCGAAGGCGAGCACCGGGAATTTATCGCCTGGCTCCGCCTTGCGTCTGTGGCAGAGGTAGAAGGAGTCATGGATGCTGCCATGGCCAGAGGCCTCGCCCTTACTGCGGAGAAAGAGGCCGATGCCGTTCTCGTGAGCCGCATCGAAGCCGCCCTCAACCAGTTCGAACAGGAATCCGGACAGGAGCGGGCAGGACCCGCCCCCATCCGGCGGCTCACCCGGTGGACCGTGGCCGCGGCAGTGATCCTCCTGCTGGCCGGCGCTGGCTGGTGGCTGACCCGCCGGAGTTCTACACCCCCTCCGGCCATCGTCGCCACACCGGCCGCACCCGATATCGCTCCGGGCCGTAATGCTGCCATCCTGACCCTTTCCGGCGGCCGCCGGATTTTGCTGGACAGCGCCTCGGAAGACACGGTACTCACCGAAGGCGCAGCAGTCGTCGCTAACACCAATGGCCGGTTGGCCTATAACCCCGGCAACGCACCCGCGACGGAAACGATCTACAATACCCTGACCACCCAGCGTGGTAATCAATACCAGCTAACCCTGCCGGACGGTACCAGGGTCTGGCTCAACGCTGCTTCTTCCATCACCTATCCGACCAGCTTTGCCGGTGCTAACCGCACCGTCAGCATTACCGGTGAGGCCTACTTCGAAGTCGCCAAAATCCCTTCCCAACCTTTTCACGTCAAGGCCGACGGTCAGGACGTTGCCGTTTTGGGCACCAGTTTTAACGTGAATGACTATCCTGATGAACCTGCCGGCCGCACGACACTCATCGACGGCAGCGTACGGGTGGCCACCGCCAAATCCTCACGGGTACTGGTACCCGGTCAGCAGGCCCTTATCAAAGAAGGCGGTATCCAACTTGTCCCCAAGGCGGACATCGAACAGACCCTGGCCTGGAAGGACGGTCTGGTCAAGCTCACCGGCGCCAGCATCCGGGAAGTCATGCGGCAGGTTTCCCGCTGGTATGATGTGGACGTGGAATACCAGGGGGACCTGGACAATGCTGTCTTTGTGGGCATCGTCTCCCGGCAGCAAAATCTCGCCAAATTCCTGGAATTGCTTGAAGCGACAGGCTCCGTGCATTGCAGCATCGACAATAAAAAAATAATCGTAAAACCCTAGAAAGATGATGACGTAGCAAATAGGGTGGCTGGTAACAAAAACCGGAAGTGGTGGAACACTCCCGGCGAGTCGTTCAGGTTAACCCAATGATTTCAATCCTTGCGAGACTGCTTATTGTTTAACCCAAACTAAATCAAAGGTAATGGATTTTAAGGCTCTTTGGGGGCTGCCTGTTCCGGAAAGGGCAACCTTCACCAAAACTTTACGCATTGTGAAGTTAACCGCACTGCTTTTTTTTGTCGGCTTCATGCAGGTCAGCGCTGCTACGCATGCCCAGACGATCACGCTGTCCGCCAAGAACGAATCCCTGATCGATGTATTCGAAGAGATCCGTCACCAGGCCGGCTATGAATTCCTCTGCAATGTCTTTGTCCTGCAGAAGGCGGCGCCGGTGACGGCGGAATTTAAGAATGCCCCGGTGGAAGAAGTATTGGCAAAGATTTTCCGGGATCAGCCCCTGACCTATTCGATCCTGAACGGGAAGACCATTGTCGTAAAAGCGAAAGAAGCGCCGTCGCCCGTTGTGCCGCCCTCCGTTGAGGCGGATACCGCCCATCCTCGTTTGTTGGCTACCGTTGATCTGATCGGCGTGGTCCAGAATGAAAGGGGTCAGCCGCTGTCCGACGCCACGGTGGCGGTAAAGGGCAAAGAGAAGGGTACGGTAACTACCGAGAAAGGGTTCTTTAAACTAAGTGGAGTGCCGGTAGGCTCGGAATTGATCATCAGCTTCGTCGGCTATGCCACCGGGCATGTCAAGGTGGATGCCGTTCCGCAGATTCTGACCGTTACCCTCAACGTCGCCGTCAATGAACTGGATCAGGCGGTTGTCCAGGCATACGGCAGCACCAGCCAGCGGATGACCGCCGGCAATATTACCCAGGTCAGCGGGGAAGAAATCGAAAAGCAGCCGGTCATGAACCCCTTGCTGGCCCTGGTGGGAAGGGTGGCCGGCCTGGACATCACCCCCACCACCGGTTATGCCAGCGGCCCAATCAAGGCGGAGATCAGGGGCAGGAGCACGATCAACCCGGGATTTACCTCGGATCCGTTGTACATTATCGACGGGGTTCCTTTAACCGTGCTGGAAGTGGGTGGTCAATCCAGTTACCAGGCCGGTTCGACGGGATTTCTGCAAAGCGGAGCCTTTTCTGCCACAGAGGGACAGAGCCCATTGTTCAGCCTGAACTCATCGGATATAGAGAGCATCACCGTATTAAAGGATGCAGATGCTACCGCCATTTACGGCTCCCGTGGGGCCAATGGGGTCATCATCATTACGACCAGGAGGGGCAAGGCCGGCAAGACTAAATTTGATTTGAACCTGACACAGGGCGCGAGCGAGGTAACCCGGCATTGGGATATGCTCAATACTATGCAGTATTTGGAGATGCGCCGGGAGGCTTTCAAAAATGACGGCATTGCTCCGACCGTGGCCAATGCCCCCGACCTGCTGTTATGGGATACGACCCGGAGTGTAAACTGGCAGCATCAATTGTGGGGCGGTATGGGGAAGGTAACGGATGTGCAGGCAGGTCTGTCGGGCGGCGACGACCATACGGTCTTTCGCATTGGTGCGGCTTATAGCCGGCAGACAGAGATATTGACCAGTAGCGGGGCCAATCAACGAGCGTCTTTATCCTTTAACCTGACCCATCATAGCCAGGACCGGAAATTTTCGGTTTCCCTCACCACTAACTATTCTTACGCCCTCGTCAATACCATCTTTACACCCAGTGCGGCAACATTGCCTCCGGATGCCCCGCCCATTTATAACAGCGCCGGCGGCCTGAATTATGCACCCTGGGACGCCGCAGGCATTGGATATGCCTACCCTTTTGCTAGTTTGCTGGTCCCCTATACTTCCCAGACCAATTTCCTGACCAGTAACCTGACATTAAGCTACGAACTGGTCAAAGGGCTGGTCTTGCGTACCAGCCTGGGGTATAATAATACTCAGGCCAATACCAGCTTCCTGCAGACCATTGGCTCCCAGGACCCTGCCACCAATCCTACCGGGCTCGCCAGTTTTGGTAATAACAGCAATAGCAACTGGCTCATTGAACCGCAATTGGAGTATACCCGTTTTTTGGGCGCGGGCAAGCTGGATATCCTGGTGGGCGGAAGTGAACAGGCAACGCTAACGGAGGGGACCAGCCAATTTGGAATTGGTTATACCAATGATGCCTTTCTGCGGTCCATTCAGAGCGCTCCTATTGTGCTTGACGGGGAAAATTATGGGCAATCAAAATATGCCGCTGTGTTTGGGCGCATAAATTACACCTGGGCCAATAAATATACTCTTAACCTGAATGCCCGCAGGGATGGCTCCTCCCGTTTTGGGCCCGGGGACCAGTTCGGTAATTTCGGGTCTGTGGGCGCTGCCTGGATAGCCTCCGAGGAAAAGTGGCTTAAACAGGCTCTCCCGGGTTATGTCAGCTTTGTCAAGATTAGGAGCAGTTATGGTACCACCGGCAGCGATAATGTGGGTCTTTACCAATATATCTCCCAGTGGGGAAACAGCCCAGCCAGTTATGGAGCCTCACTTTATACCTATGACGGTATATCTCCGCTCGTCAACCAGCATGCGGTTGACCAGGATTATCACTGGGCGACGACGAAGAAATTGGAAGCCGCCCTGGACCTGGGCTTCTTCAAAGACAAGCTCTTCGTGGAAGCTGCTTATTATCAAAACCGAACGAACGATCAATTATTGTCATACCCCACCCCGGTCTTTACCGGATTCAGCAGTGTGACAGCTAACTGGCCCGCCAATGTACAGAACAACGGCTGGGAATTTACCCTCAACGCGCAACTGATCCACACCGCAACATTCTCCTGGTCCGTCAATGGCAATCTGTCCATCAACAGGAACATGCTGCTGGCTTATCCCGGTCTGGCCAGTTCTCCCTATTTCACGATGTATAAAGTGGGCCAATCCCTCAATAACGTATACCTGCTGCACAATACCGGCGTGGATCCCCTGACGGGGCAGTACAGTTTCCAGGATTATGCCCACACGGGGACAACATTTATAGACCCTAATGTTTCCCCCGGGACGGTGGATGATGACCGGCGTGTGGCCATTAACATGAGCCCGGCCTACTTCGGCGGACTCAGCAGCCAGTTTCACTATAAGGATTTTGGGTTAAGTTTTTTCCTGCACTTCAAAAAGCAAATGGCGCAGAATGCCTATTTCGGCTCGGGCATTCCAGGTCAAATGGGCAATATATCCAGTGATATTTTTAACAGTCACTGGCAACAACCGGGGGATAAGGCCAGTTTTGCCAAATTGACGACACAGTACTCAGCAAGTAATACCAATATACCGTTTTCAGACAGGGCCTATACGGATGCCTCTTTCATCCGCCTCTCCAATCTTTATTTGACCTATAGCCTCCCTGCCGCCAAAGCAAGGAGAGCCGGCATGCAAGGATGTAACCTGTTTATCAAAACCGAGAATCTTTTTGTGCTCACCCGGTACAAGGGCATAGATCCCGAGACACAGAATTTCGGCGGCATGCCGCCGGCCAGGATTTTCACCGGCGGGTTATCGTTTAATTTTTAAATCCCCAGACCATGCATTACAACCATAAGCTACTCGCTGTTTTCTTCCTCCTCTTCATCACAGGTCTGGACGCTTGTAAAAAACTTGTCTCCATTCCCGAACCCATTAATACCATCACTACCACCGAAGTGTTCAGCACCGATGCGCAGGCCAATTCTGCCATAGCCGGGATTTATACCGAGATGATCAATGGCAGTGCCGGGGCTACTGGAGCACCAAATCATAATGTTGGCTATACAACCTTTAGCGCCGGTCTAACCACCATTTTCCCAGGATTGTCTTCAGACGATTTAATCTATAATGGCATCAGCCCTACTGAATTATACAACACGAATCATTTATTGTATAATGATGGACAAGTAATTAACTTCTGGGCGCCGGCGTACAGTTATATTTATGGAGCTAACGCGATCATTGGAGGAATCGCCGCCTCCGCGTCATCGTTACTGCATGACAGTGTGAGAACTGAATTAACCGGGGAGGCTAAATTTGTCCGGGCCTTCTGTTATTTCTACCTGACCAATCTATTCGGGGATGTACCACTGGTGCTCACCATTAATTTTAACCAGACGGCGGGTATGGCAAGGACCCCACAGGCGCAGGTGTACCAGCAGATCATCCAGGATCTCAAAGACGCCCAGGCAGCCTTGCCGGGCGACTATTCGGTAGGATTGGGGGAAAGGATCCGCCCCAATCAATGGGCTGCGACGGCGCTCCTGGCCAGGGCCTACCTGTACACCGGTGACTATACCGATGCAGCCACCCAGGCCGGCGCGGTGATCGGGAATACAGCCGAGTACAGCCTGGTCAGCAATTTGAACGGCGTATTCCTGAAGAACAGTACCGAAGCGATCTGGCAATTGCAGCAAAATACGTCAGATCCCGGTGTAGGTACTGCCACTCCCGAGGCCATTCTGCTGCTTCCCAACCCACTGAATACCGGATTTGCCACCTATAGTCTTTCCCCCCAGTTGTTGGGTGCCTTTGAAACGGGAGACCAGCGCCGGTTGTCCTGGGTTGACAGCACATATAATTCCAATTCGGGAAGTGGCACGGTGGGAATGTATTATTACCCCTATAAGTACAAGACGGGCAGTTATAATTATTCGGTGGGTGGTACGGCCACGGAATATTATATGGTACTCCGGTTAGCCGAACAGTATTTGATCCGTGCCGAAGCGGAGGCCAATGGCGCCGGCGGCGGCACGGCCAGTGCCATCGCGGATCTGAATGTGATCCGCGGGCGGGCGGGCTTGCCCGCGCTCTCGGCCTCTTTAACCCCCGCCCAGGTGATAACAGCCGTGGCGCATGAACGGCAGACAGAACTGTTCGCCGAATGGGGCCATCGCTGGCTGGATTTGAAGCGAACGGGACAGGCGGGTGCCGTGCTGTCCGTGATCCCATTAAAACAGCCCTGGCTGGGAGACTATCAATTACTCTATCCTATCCCGTATACGGAGAGCCAGGACGACCCTAACCTGGTGCAGAATCCGGGTTATAATTAATTTTTTTCAACCCATATAACCATCAACAATGAAATACGGACTTACCCGGTATCTGGCGGCATGGTTGCCGCTGGCTGCCCTTTTCTCCTGCGGCAAAAGCAATAACCCTCCCGGAACGGCTTCCCTCACCATCGTCAATGCGGTAGCGGGCAGTAATCCTTTATACTGCAATTTCGGTGGCCCGCAGGTCCTTGAATGGTACGGTGACGAATGGCCGGGGATTAGTTTCGGCAGTTTTGAAGAGTTTGGCTCCTACAGCGGCCGTCAGCCACTGGCTTTATACCAAGACACCCTGGCGCAGAGCGTGCCACTGTATAATCTAACCCTTACCCTCCCGATCGGAACGATACACAGCCTGTTCCTGACAGGCACGACCAGCGCGCCGGATACGATGACCACTGTGGATACCCCCCCTTATCACCCGACACCAGACAGCAGCATGGGGATCCGGTTTGTCAACCTGTCGCCGGGCAGCGCCCCGGTCAGCGTGGATATCCAGGGAGGGGCCAATGGGTCGGAGGCGGCCAGCTTACCGTATAAAAGCATTACGGCTTTCAAAGACTATCCCGCCACTCCAGCAGTAAGCGCGTATACATTTGAGTTCCGGGATCTCGCCAGCGGCGCCCTGCTCGCCAGCTATAGGGTCAATTCCACGCCCTACCTCAATTACACGATTGCCCTGGAAGGAATACCCGGCGTTGGCACAGGGGCAACCGCCCAGGCGGCGTATTTAATTAATAATTATTAGCACGTTTACTACCATGCTTTCCATCCTCATTCATTCCCATATATTCATTCCCAATCATTATGCATAACATTTTAAAAATCGAGCGGCTGTCGCACAAGTACAGTACGTCCTGGGCGATCCGCGACATCAACCTGGAGATAGGCCAGCACGGCATCACCGGCCTGCTGGGATCCAATGGCGCGGGCAAGTCCACGACGATGAACATCCTGTGCGGCGCCCTGAACCCCACCGAAGGCAACGTGTACATTAATGGTGTGGACCTGCGAACCAGGCCGGAACTGGCCAAAAAGGAGATCGGCTTTTTGCCGCAGAACCCACCCCTGTATACCGATCTGACGACGGATGAATACCTCGGGTACTGCGCGGAGCTCCGGCTCATGGAAAAAAACAAGATCAAAGGGGCGGTGGACGAAGCCAAGGAACGTTGTGGCATTACCCATGTCGGCAGCCGGCTGATCCGTAACCTGTCGGGCGGCTATCGTCAACGGATTGGCATCGCACAGGCTATTATCCACAAGCCCAGGCTGGTCGTGATGGATGAACCGACCAACGGGCTGGACCCGAACCAACTGATCGAGGTCCGGAAGCTGATCAGGGAAATAGCGCTGCATCACGCCGTGCTCTTGTCCTCGCACATCTTGTCGGAGATCCATTTGCTTTGTAAAGAGATCATCATGATCGAGGCGGGCAGGATTGTCTTTGCCGATAGCATGGACGCCTTCGATAATTACATGCAGCCCCATAGTATCCTGATGCGGATGGAGGATCCCCCCCCGGTGGCAGAGCTTCTACTGGTGAGGGGCGTCACCAAAGCAGAATTCCTGACCACCACGCAGGCCCGTGTTTATTTCGAGGGCGACCCCGAGATCACGGAGCGGCTGGTGGCCGCCAGCATCCTGCATCGGTGGCGGCTCCGGGAGATCAGTCTTGAAAGGGGCCAGCTCGACGACACCTTCAAACAATTATCCAGTCAATCGCACCAATAAATAGTTATAGATGAAAATGATCCTCAAAATTGCAAAGACAGAACTTCGCAATCTCTTTTATTCCCCGGTGGCCTGGTTTTTAACGATCGCTTTTATGGTACAGTCTGCCCTGTTTTATACAGGGCTCCTGGAAGGTATTGCCAGGTTGCAGGATCTTTATGTCAGGAACAATCCAAAGTTCAGGCCTTCTCCCCCGCAGTCGATGACGCGTTGGATTTTTTTGATCGGGGATGGGGTTTTTGCGAACGTCATGCAGAATCTGTTTTTATACGTTCCGCTGCTGACCATGGGGCTGATCAGCCGCGAGATCAATAACGGCACCATCAAGCTGCTGTATTCCTCACCCGTCAGGGTACGTGAGATCGTCTGGGGCAAGTACCTGGCCATCATGCTTTACAACCTGGTATTGGTTTTGGTGGTGGGGATCTTTATGGTATCGGCTGCGTTCAACATTAAGTCGGTCGACTACGGGCTGTTGTTGTCCGCTTCTTTAGGTTTTTATCTCATGCTATGCGCTTACACGGCCATCGGAATCTTCATGTCCAGCCTGACGACTTACCAGATTGTCTCCGCAATCGGCAGTTTTGTCCTGCTTTTCATCCTTAGCCGGATTGGCGGCTTGTGGCAGCGGATCGATTTTGTCAGGGACCTGACCTATTTTTTGTCTCTCCAGGGACGGACGGTCAATATGCTTAAGGGGCTTATTTCAACCAAAGATGTCCTCTATTTTGTCCTCATCGTCTATATGTTCCTGTCGTTTACCTATTTCCGGCTGAAGGGAGGCCGGGAATCCAAACCCTGGTTTGTCAAGGCCGGCCGGTATGGGGTGGTATTGGCATTGGTACTCCTGATGGGGTACATCTCTTCGCGCCAGCGGCTGATCGGGTACTGGGATACGACGGCCGGAAAGGTCAATACCATCCACGAACGGACGCAGGCGATCCTAAAGGAGCTGGGAGACGATCCCCTGGAAGTGACGCTCTATACCAATCTGCTGGGAGGGGGTGCCGCCAGGGGATTTCCGGAGGGGCGCAATCCTTATTTATCGGAACTTTGGGAGCAATATGCCCGCTTCAAACCGGATATCCAATATCACTATGTCTATTATTATGATTATGACACCAGCGACGGCAATAACGCTTTATACAAAAGCATGCCCGGTAAAAACCTGAAACAGATTGCCGAGCAAGTGGCGGGCGCCTACGAGCTGAACCCGTCGATGTTCGAATCGCCGGAGGAAATAGGCAAAACCGTCAATCTGAGACCGGAAAACCTGCGGCTGGTGATGCAGTTGACCTACAAGGGGCGGACAACCCTTCTCCGGACCTTTGAAGACCCCGATTTCTGGCCGGATGAGCAACAGGTCGGGGCTGCGTTCAAGCGGCTGTTACAGGCTCAAATGCCCAAGGTTTATTACGTCACCGGAAACCTGGAACGGAGTACAAATAAAAGCGGGGAGCGGGAATTCCGGCTTCATTCCATCGAGAAAATGAACCGCATGGCACTCGTCAACCAGGGTTTTGATGCGGATACGGTATCATTGGACGCCCGAGATATCCCCGCCGATGCCTCCATATTGGTCTTGGCCGATCCTAAAACCACTTTAAGCGCTACCACCCAACACAAAATACAGGAGTATGTGGGTAAAGGCGGCAATCTGCTGGTCATAGGCGAGCCGGGCAAACAGGCCATGCTCAATCCTTTGCTGCAGCCATGGGGGGTGCAGTTGATGAACGGTGAGCTGGTGGAACCGACCAAAGATGAGATGCCTCATATGGTGAGGCCTTATGTGACGGATGCCGCGCTCGATCTGGCCGAAGAAGGGATATTTTTATACTTTAAAAAGCTTCATGCCCTGCACGATTACGATGATTCGCTGTTTTGGCTGATGCCGGGAGTGACGGCCCTTTCCTATACGCCCAATGGTCCTTTTACAGTGAAGCCTTTGTCGATGACAGTTGGCCAACGAACCTGGCTCAAAGCCGGCCCGCTGGTGGTCGATTCCGCCGATATCGTGTTCAGTCCGCAGGAAGGAGATGCCAAAGGGGCTTTTCCCACCGCCCTGAGCCTGACCCGGGAGATCAACGGTAAAGAGCAACGCATCATCATCTGCGGCGACGCGGATTGGATGAGTAACCTCCGGGGGGGAGGAGGCGCTATTAGCAGGGGCATTTTCAGCTGGCTGGACTACAACAAATTCCCGACCTATACGCCCCGCACCGATCCGGAGGATTCCTTGTTACTCATTGGGCCCGGAACGGCCAAAGTGTTGAAGATCGTGTATGTCTGGGTCCTGCCCGCGCTGGTGCTGCTGATGGGAACCGTATTATTAATCAGACGTAAAAGGAAATAGATGCTACTGGATACAGACGAACAGACATTGACGGACCTGGGGATCTTCGGCAAGGGTGACGCCGGCGGTATCTATGACGTATACAATCATACGCATACCCGGGGCGGTGAGGCGGTACTCGCGCAGCTATTCCGTAACCCGCTCGCGGACAGGGAGGCGATCAACCGGCGGAGCAGCATGATTGAATATTTTGCCCGGTTGAAGGTGGTTTTCCCCTTCGATGCCGTGGTGCTGGATATGACTGAAAAATACCTGGTACATGCGGATGACCACCAGAAACAGGCGTCCCCGCAGGGGGCGCTCAGCGAAAAGGAGATCCATAGCGGCGTGGTGGCCGTCATCGCCTTCCTGCAGAGCTTGCAGACATTCATCGAGCGGGAGGAATTGCGCGGCATGGAGGTTTATGCGCCGGAGCGCGAGGGGATGGCGGCCCTGCTGGCCTGGCCCGCGTTGCAACCGGCTTTAGCGGAAAAAACAAAAGGCAGGTTGTCCTACACGGCGGTGACGGCCTTTGACGTCCTTTTCCGGTTCAGGGAGCGGCAAAAGATCGAGCAGCTGTTGGCCTATGTCTATCAACTGGATGTATACTTGTCGGTGGCCAGGGTGGCCATCGAGCGAGGATTCATTTTTCCCCGGGCGTTGGACAAAGGCTCCTGTACGCTGAAGTTGGAAGGCGTCTATCATCCGGAACTGAAAAAACCCGTCGGCAACACGATCACGATGAACACCGCTCAAAACGTAGTGTTCCTGACCGGGGCGAACATGGCAGGCAAGTCCACCTTTCTGCGATCGGTCAGCACGGCCCTGTATGTGGCGCACATGGGTTTTCCCGTGGCGGCGGGGTCCATGGAGTTTTCCGTGATGGACGGCATGTATACGACCATTAACCTGCCGGATAACTTAGGCATCGGCGCGAGTCATTTCTATGCGGAGGTGCTGCGGGTCAAGAAAGTGGCGACGGAACTGGGCCGGGGAAAATCGCTGTTCGTGCTCTTCGACGAGCTGTTCCGCGGCACCAACGTCAAGGATGCGCACGAAGCGACCGTGGCCATCACCAATGCCTTCGCAGGAAAGAAGGACAGTTTGTTTATCATCTCCTCTCATATCGTCGAGGCGGGCGAGAGTCTTCGGCAACGGAGCAATATCGGGTTCCTGTATCTGCCCACCCGCATGAATGGTCATGTGCCGGAGTATACCTATACCCTGGAGCGGGGTATCACGGATGACCGGCACGGCATGATCATCATCCGGAACGAGGGAATCCTGGAGACCTTGACAAATGGCCGAAGGAGCGTTGAAACAAATAAGACAAAAAATCATCTTACAGCACTATGAGTTTCAATATAGACCGGCAAACGCTGGACGAGTTGAACCTGCTGGGTAAATTCCGGCAAGGTTCCGTATACGGCCTGTTCAACCAGGTAAAAACAAGAGGAGGCGAACAATTGCTGGACCACCTGTTCCATCATCCGCTGGAAGAGGCCCGGGCGATCAACGAACGCAGCGCGATCATTCAATTTTTTCAGCAAGCCCGACTGTCCTTCCCCTTTGACCCGCAGGAGGTCAGCCTGGTGCGGGAATACCTGGACTCGGGCGCCCGGAAGAGCGCGGTGCTAACACTAATGCACACCTTGATCAAAAAAGGACTCTCCGGCCTGATCCGGGACGAACGATACAAGAAGGATGTCCAGGGCTTGCAGGCGACCATCGGGGTGATGAAAAACTGTTATGCTATCGTGGAATTGCTGGGGTCCCTGACAGGCCCCTACGGCGCCCGGATAAAGAGGATCAGGGGAATCTTAGCCGACAAGCGGTTGGAACGATTGGGGAAGGTGGACATCTACAAGGCTTTGCCGGCGAGGACGCTGGCCTTCTACGATCATTTATTAAAGACCAGGCTCGTGGGGGCAATGGAGGATATCCTGTCCTTCATTTACGAACTGGACGTCAACATCGCCGTGAGTGAAGTGGCCCGCGCCAGGGGCTTTGTCTATGCCCATGCGTTGCCGCCGGAAAACAATATCCTGTCCGCCGCCGGTCTCTGTCATCCCTGTATCGACGGGGCCGTGGGCAATTCCCTGTCGCTGCGGCAGGAACGCAATTTGCTGTTCCTGACGGGGGCGAATATGGCGGGCAAGTCGACCCTGATGAAATCCATGGGGATCGCGGTATACCTGGCGCATATGGGTTTTCCCGTGGCGGCGACGCAGATGGAATTCTCCGTTCGGGAAGGCCTGTATTCTTCAATTAACGTGGCGGACAATATCGGGTTGGGCTATAGCCATTTCTACGCGGAAGTCGTCCGGGTCAAGCAGGCTGCCGACGCGGCCGCGAGCGGCAAGAGACTGATGCTCATGTTCGACGAACTATTCAAGGGGACCAATGTGAAGGACGCATACGAGGGTACGCTGGCGATCACCGAGGCGTTTGCGGAATACCGGGAATGTATTTTTATCGTCTCGACGCATATCATCGAAGTAGGGGAGGCGCTGAAAGGCAGGAGCAATGTCCAATTTGTCTACATGCCTACCGTCATGGACGGGGCACATCCGCGATATACCTACCGATTGCAGGAGGGGATTACGGAGGACCGGCAGGGCATGCTGATCATCAGGAACGAAGGTATACTGGAATTGATCGGTTCATAAAATCCGGGAAATGTATGTATATGGAAAAGAAAATTTTTGCAATCATCTGTATTTTAATATGGTTTACTTCACCTGCTGCCATGGGCCAAAGCAACGCGTCCGACGATCTGTATGCAAACTATGAGAAGAATTTCTTTGATGCGTGGCGCAATCATGCTCAATCCGGCCAGAAAGGGGCCGTGGATAAAAGCCTGAAGGAAATCGGGGAAAGGGCCGCTTTGCTGACGGAAGAGCGCGCCCCCGCTGAAAATGTCCGGACGGTGAACGGCAGGTCAAAAGTGTTATGCGACGAGGATATTTTTTCCAAAAGGAAAAACAGTGTGTTTATATTCGGCAAAATATATAGGTGCGAGAATTGCATGGGCTCGGATGTGCATTTTGATATCACAGGTACTGCATTTGCTATTTCAGAAGATGGGGTATGTGTAACCAACTACCATGTGCTGAAGGATATCATCCGGCCAAATGAAAATGATGTGGAAGACAGTGCTTATTTTATTATGACGGTGGATAAGAAGATCTACTTCATAGACGACCTGTTGGCTTATTCTCAAAACAACGATATCGCTGTTTTTAAGGTCAATACACAAGGTGACAGGTTAAGCCCTATTCCCTTAGGGAAACCGGCGCCGGTGGGCGCTCCTGTCTTTTGCATTTCTCATCCCAGCATCCATTTTTATTATTTCAGCAAAGGCATAGTATCCAGGAATGTGTCGATCGACAGCCTGCAAGCACAAGCATCAGCCGGGTACAGCAAAAATGGAAAGCCGCCCATCAGAATGGAGATCACCGCGGATTATGGCGTTGGATCAAGCGGGGGGCCGATCCTTGATCAATACGGCAACCTTGCCGGGATTGTTAGTTCCACCACCACATTAACCGGCGCCGAAAAACGTAATGATGGTACAATTGTCAATGCACCGCAATTGGTGATAAAGGATACCGCTCCGGTAAAGGCCTTGACCGGTCTTTTACAAAGATAAACTTCAGACTATGAAAAAGCATGCCTTTGCATTCATCCCTGTTTTAGTATGGGTTACTTCGCCCGCGGCCCTGGGGCAAAACAAGGCGCCCGACGATATGTATGTAAACTATGATAAAAATTACATTGATGCATGGAGAAATCACCTTCAATCCGGCCGGAAAGGGGCCATGGATAAAACCCTGAAGGAAATAGAGGAAAGCGCCGCTTTACTGATGGAAGAGTGCCCCCCCGCTGAAAATGTCCGGACGGTGAACGGCAGGCGGGAAGTGTTAAGCGATGAGGATATTTTTTCCAAAAGGGAAAACAGTGTGTTTATAATTGGCAAATTGCATAGGTGCAGGAATTGCACGGGCAGGGAAGTGCATCCCGAATATACGGGTACCGCATTTGCCATTTCAAAAGATGGGGTATGTGTGACCAACTACCATGTGCTAAAAGATATTATCCGGCCAAATGAAAATGATGTGGAAGACAGTGCTTATTTCATTATGACGGTGGATAAGAAGATCTACTTCATAGATGACCTGTTGGCTTATTCTCAAAACAACGATCTCGCTGTTTTCAAGGTCAATACGCAAGGCGACAGGTTAAGCCCTATTCCTTTGGGGAAACCGGCGCAGGTGGGCGCTCCTGTCTTTTGCATTTCCCATCCCAGCTTCCATTTTTATTATTTCAGCAAAGGCATAGTGTCCAGGGACGTGTCGGTTGACAGCCTGCTAGCACAAGCAGTAACCGGGTATAGCCAACATGGAAAACCGCCCATCCGGATGGAGATAACAGCGGATTATTGCGCCGGATCAAGTGGGGGGCCAATCCTTGATAAATACGGCAACCTAGCCGGGATTGTTTCTTCCGCATTGTCATTAAGCGGCGCCGAAAAAGATAAAGATGGTAAAATAATTAATGCACTGCAACTGGTTATAAAGGATACCGCTCCGGTGAAGGCGTTAGCCGATCTTTTACAAAACAAAATTTTAAACTAAGTTAATCATGAAAAAATTTCCTTTTATACTGCTGCTGGCCATTCCGGCGGCTTCGTTTGCCCAGAGCACGGATGCGTTTACCATCAGCGGCCGGCTGCAAAATGTGCAAGCCGATTGGATATATTTGATATATGCCAATGGAGGAAAGCAGGTCGTGGACAGCGCGAAGGTCAGCAACGGGACCTATGTGTTCAGGGGCCTTGTAGGGGAAGGCCAGCCAGCCTCTTTGCTGGATATACGTCCTTCGGCTGTCGTGCCGCCGGCCAGGGATTTTGCCTTTATCTATCTCGCGCCGGATTCTATTGCGATCGGGCATGTCGATTCCTTTTCCCACGCCGTGATTACCGGCTCGGCCGCCAATACGGAATACAAGCAGCTGCTCGACAGCCTGCAGCCCTATAACAGCCGGGAGACCGCGCTGGCGTCCCGGTATGGGGCAGCCCAGGCGGCCGGGGATACAGCGGCTATGCGGTCCCTCACGCAGCAATACCTGGATATTGAATCAGAAAAGAAGGAACTGCTCGGGGCATTTGCGAAGGAACATCTCCAATACACGATTGCGCTCTATGCATTGGGTCTGTACGCGGGCGAGATGATTGACGCGAAAAAAGTGCGGCCTTTGTTTGACGGATTGAGCGTGGCTGCCAGGAATTCCGCTGCGGGGAAGGCCTTTCAGGAAAAGCTAACGATTGCCGAAAATACCCAGATCGGCAAAGACGCCATGGATTTCACGCAAAACGATACCCTGGGCCACCCCGTGAGTCTTGCTTCCTTCCGGGGTAAATATGTCCTGCTGGATTTTTGGGCCAGCTGGTGCGGCCCTTGCCGGATGGAGAATCCCAACGTGGTCAAGGTATATGAAAAATTCCACGCCAAAGGGTTCGACATCTTGGGCGTGTCCCTGGACAGGTCCGTGGATAAAGAAAAATGGCTGAAGGCCATTCACGACGACCGTCTTGCCTGGACGCAGGTGTCCGATCTGGGTTTCTGGAACAATGCGGTGGCCAGGGAGTATGGGATAACTTCCATTCCCCAGAACTTCCTCATCGACCCGCAGGGAAAGATCGTAGGGAAGAACCTGCGGGGTAAAGAATTGGAGAAGAAGCTGAGTGAAATATTTAAGAATCAGAATTAGCATCAAAAGAAAAATAAGTCGCTTTTACATATGCAACACATACTACGTGCATTCATGACCATGTTCGCCATCACCATGGTCCGGTATTTCACCATAGCCGGTTTGGCTTTCCTGCTGTTTTACAAGCTGTTGGCCGACCGCTATAAGAAGGCCAAGATCCAGGTCCGCCATGCGCGGAAAAAGGATTTTTACCGGGAAATCTGGCACTCTGTCGCCTCGGGCTCGATCCTGGCAGTAACGGCCTTCCTGGTGGTATCGGGGCCGCTTCGGCCTCACACGCTGATCTATGCGGACCTCAGTGACTACCCGGTCTGGTGGATACCCGTCAGCCTGGTGTTGACCCTGGTAGTGCACGACACCTATTTCTACTGGATGCACCGGGGGCTGCATCATGACCGGATCTTCCGGTACACCCACCTGGTGCATCACCAGTCGAGCAATCCGTCGCCCTGGGCATCCTATTCCTTTCATTTTCTCGAAGCGATCCTGGAAGGAGCGGTAGTCATCGTGCTGGCCTTTGTCATGCCGCTGCATCCGCTGACGATCCTGCTGTTTACCTTTGTCTCCTTTATGATCAATGTCTATGGCCACCTGGGTTATGAGATCATGCCCAGGGGCCTCAGGCATAGCATCTGGTTCGAGATCATCAATACCTCTTTGTATCATAATCTGCACCACCGGAAGTTTAAAGGCAACTACAGTTTGTATTTCCGGTTCTGGGACCGGGTGATGGGCACCGAGCACCCGGATTATGTAAAAGAATACGACCGGATCCAGCAGCAGCGGTTTGGTGGATCAGTTGATTAATTGTAAAACCCCATATGAGTATGACCTGCCTTTTCGTCCGTCATAACCGGTGCTTTCAGAAAATCGATTTCACCGCTATCCATTACGTGGAGGCGAATCTCAACTATGTGCGTATCGTCACTGCCGATCACATATACATGGTCCTCAGTACGCTGGAACAGGTGGAAGACGCGCTTCCCCCCGCGCAGTTCTGCCGGATCCACCGCTCCTATATTGTTTCGATCGCGCAGATCAGGACCTTCGACAAACACAGGGTGTACCTGGCGGACAAAACGCTTCCCGTCGGCGCCATCTGGTTTCCCCGCATGCTGGCCCAGCTGCCCATCCTCGCCACCGCCCGCCCTCAGGAGGTTTCGCCGTCCGGGCACAAACGCGCTCGCCGTCGCGTCGTCGCACATGGGTCAGCATCCATGGAGAGGCAACGTTCGTAGTACCCTTCACAAAGCAGACTCTTCAGCTAAAAATGCGGGAACTACTTCCCGGGTATCTTATTTGGAATCCGCTTCAGATACCTCTGCCAACGGCATATACCGTTCCATCCGCAACTCCAATATGCAGCCGCTGGATACTGCCACCATCAATCGTGAACTCGGCTGGGCCCAATCCATCGGCCTCAACTGGCGCCGCTCAACAGCCGCCTGAGATCTACCCGAGCACTCGCCCGGGCCACGTCCCCCGTCGAAAGGAATTGCTCGTAACACGCGTTACCGGCCAGCACCGTCAGCTTCCAGTCGGCCGCCGTCAGCAGGTTGTTGTCCCTATCGAAGACCCGTAGGTAGGGATCGGGATCCGCCGGCCGATGGCGGCGCAGGAACCAGGCCTCGTCCTGGTCCGTCTGCCCCTCCGTATAATACCGGATAAAGGATTGGTGAGCGACTCGGAACCGCGTGATCTTCCGGCGCTCGTTATCGGTGAACGCGGCGATCTCCGCCGCATCCCCAACCGGGCAGAACAGCTGGTGCTGGTAGACTAGCATATAGCACTCTAGTTGACCCGTAAATTGTGGCTTGATCGATTTGAAAAAGTCGATCTCGTCCATGTCGTTGTCGAATCCTTCCGCCTGAACCAGCGCTTTACACTGGCCCCAATAACTGAGACAAGATTTGAATAAAGATTCTGTCTGCGCTGTGCCGGGCGCCCCGGAACGCTGGATGTGATCTGTGTCATCACATAGACCCCCGTATAGTTCTTTCCATTTTTCATTCATGGCAGTTAGTATGGTGAACGAATGGCTCAGTTCAAGGTCCGGCGCATGGATCCATCTGCTATGTTAAAGACAAGTGAATGCCCCAAAAGGACTAGTCATTAGCCAATTATTTTTTTATCGAAAAAAGGGAAGGTCCGTAGAAACGGACCTTCGATATGACCTAAACAGTCACATGAGAAAACACTTTTTCGACCACAGTGCGCAAATATAGAGTGATTCATCCGGTAATAACAAACGTTAGTAACGGAAAATTTCGCCAAAAAAATATTCCTCTCCGCACTAGTCCTTTCGCCTTGTTCGATTGTCTTTAGCAACTTCAAAGCGAGTGTCGGGAGCAGCTACTTTGCCTTCTTCCCCACCTCCAGCGCATACGCCGTCTCCTTCTTCCCCTCGCTCAGCACAAAGAACGTCTCCAGGCCGCCCACATTCGCCAGCGTCGCCAGCTTATGCATCAACAGATCATTGTACTCCTTCATGTCCCGGATCGCCATCTTAATCAGAAAATCAAAGCGACCCGTTAAATGATAACACTCCATCACCTCCGGGAACTTGATTACTTCCCGCTCAAACCCGCGCAGCGCCGTCGCCGAATGCTCCTTCAATTGCACCGTCGTAAACGCCACCAGGTGTTTGCCTATCAGCTCCTTGTTCAGCAGCGCCACATAGCGAGTGATATACCCATCGTCCTCGAGCCGCTTTCTCCGCTCATAGATCGCCGTCGCCGACTTGCCCAGCTTATCGGCAATCTCTTTGTTCGTGAGCTGCGCGTCGTGCTGCAGCAGCTGCAGGATGCGATTGTCAGTGGTATCCAGTGGGTGCATAAAAGATGATTTTACGGCGGGACCGGCTATGCAACCGCCCAACCGGATGAATAATCGGCTTTCGGCGGCAAAAGTAGATTTATTTTCTACGATTCTTACAAATCGCGGAAATACAGCCTGCCCATCCCACATTTACAGTCACAACGATTTGCCATGAAAAAAGATAGTATCCTCGTGATAGGTGCCTGCGGCCAGATAGGCAGCGAGCTCGTCCCGGAGCTCAGGCGCGCCCACGGTGCCTTCCGGGTCATTGCCGCCGACCGCCTCCCGCCTCACAATGGTCCGCTGAAGGCAGGGCCTTATGAACAGCTCGATGTCCTGGACAGGAATGCCCTCGGCGCTCTCATCGAGCGCTATGATATTCAACAGGTCTACCACCTCGCCGCAACACTGTCCGCTACCGGTGAACAGAACCCCCGGCAGGCCTGGGACCTCAACATGCAGGGGCTGCTCAACGTCCTGGACTGCGCCCGCGAGAAGAAACTCGCCCGCATCTTCTGGCCCAGCAGCATTGCCGTCTTCGGCCCCCATCCGCCAAACCAAAGCTGCCCCCAGGACCAGCCGCATGAGCCCACCACGGTCTATGGCATCAGCAAATCAGCCGGGGAACATTGGTGCCGGTACTACTACGAGAAATACGGCGTCGATACCCGCAGCCTCCGCTATCCGGGCCTCATCAGCCACCGCACCGCCCCCGGCGGGGGAACCACCGATTACGCCGTCGATATCTTTCTCCGGTCCGCGGCAGAGGAGCGTTATACCTGCTACCTCAAACCCGATACCCGGCTGCCCATGATGTACATGCCCGACGCGATCCGCGCTACGCTGCAGCTGATGCAGGCGCCCCTGTCGGCCCTGACAGTGCGTGGTAGCTATAACCTCTCCGCCATGAGCTTTACCCCCGCCGAGTTGGCAGCCGCCATCACCCGCTACCTGCCTGCGTTCACTATCGACTATGCCCCCGATGCCCGCCAGGCCATCGCCGACTCCTGGCCCGGGCAGATCGACGACAGCGCCGCCCGCCGCGATTGGGGCTGGGATCACCGGTACGAACTCGCCGCCACGACGAATGACATGCTGCAGCACCTGGCCGTTTTTTCTGAAACTCTATAAATATCTACCATGGACAACCGAATTGTTCTTCCCCTCGATAGCGTCGGTCTCAACGACATCGCCCTGGTCGGCGGCAAATGCGCCTCTCTCGGCGAGATGATCCAACACCTGTCCGGCGCCGGCGTGAATATTCCCGGCGGCTTCGTCGTCACCACCGACGCCTACCGGCAGTTCCTAGAGCAGAGCAAGCTGGAAACCTTCATCCGGAACGAGCTGGGCCGCATCGACTTCGACAACGTCGAGTCCCTGCGCCGAGCCGGCTCGGCCATCCGCCAGGCCATTAGCAATGCCAGGTTCCCACAGGAGCTGTCGCACCAGATCATCGCGTGGTATGAGGCGCTGTCCCAGTCCTACGGGCAGGCAGCGACCGACGTCGCCGTGCGCTCCTCCGCCACCGCCGAGGACCTGCCCGACGCCAGCTTCGCCGGGCAACAGGAGACCTATCTCAACGTACGCGGGCCGGCTGCCCTCATCGACGCCGTGCGCAACTGCTTCGCCTCCCTCTTCACCGACCGGGCAATCAGCTACCGGCAAACGTTCAACTTCGATATTTTCAACGTCGGCTTGTCCGTCTGCGTGCAGAAGATGGTGCGCTCCGATCTCGCCGCCAGCGGCGTCGCCTTCTCTCTCGACACCGAGACCGGATTCCGCGACCTCGTCGTCATCAACGGTTCCTATGGCCTTGGTGAGCTTGTCGTACAGGGCGCCGTCTCCCCCGACGAGTTCCTCGTCTTCAAGCCCACGCTGCAGCAAGGCTTTACGGCGATTATCGAAAAGAAATTAGGAGTGAAAGACAAGCTCATGGTCTACGGCGACGACACCGACCAGCGCGTCCGCATCATCCCCGCCGACGAGACCCAGCGGCAACGTTTCTGCCTGACCGATGAGCAGGTGCTGCAGCTGGCGCGCTGGGTGGTGACCATTGAAAAATATTACAGCCAGTTGAAAAAGAAGTGGTGCCCCGTGGATGTAGAATGGGCCGTCGACGGCCTTACCGGCGGTCTCTTCATCGTCCAGGCCCGGCCCGAGACCATCCATTCCCGGCGGCCACAGCATACACTGAAGTCGTTCACCCTTGGCGACCATACCGCCGACGGGCAGCCGAAAACGCTCCTCGGCAAGGGCATCGCCGTCGGGGACGGCATTGCCGCCGGAAAGGTCAACATCCTCTACTCCCTCGACAGAAGACTGGGGGGCCACGAGTTCGCCGAGGGCGACGTGCTCGTCACCGACATGACCGACCCCGACTGGGAGCCCATCATGAAAAAAGCTGCCGCCATCATCACCAATAAGGGCGGCCGCACCTGCCATGCCGCCATCGTGGCGCGGGAAATGGGCCTGCCGGCCATCGTCGGCTGCGGGAATGCCACGGACTGGCTCAGCGACGGCCAGCTCGTCACTGCCTCCTGCGCCGAAGGCGAAGAGGGATTCATCTACGCCGGGCGGCTGGACTACCAGGTCACCGAGACCCACCTCGACGAATTGCCCGCCATCGACACGCCCATCATGCTCAACACCGGCTCGCCCGCCACGGCTTTCGGTTATGCTCACCTGCCGCACAGCGGCGTGGGTCTCGCCCGGCAGGAGTTCATCGTCAACAACTATATCAAAGCGCACCCGCTGGCCCTACTGCAGCACAAATACCTGAAAGATGCGCCCCTTTCCGCGGAAATTGCGACGCTGATCCGCGGCTTCGACAACGAGACCACGTATTTCATAGACAAGCTCGCCTTCGGCGTCGCCAAGATCGCTGCGGCTTTTTACCCGAAGAAGGTGATCCTCCGCTTCTCCGACTTCAAGAGCAATGAATACCGAAACCTGCTCGGCGGCCACCACTTCGAGCCCATGGAAGAAAACCCCATGATCGGGTGGCGCGGTGCTTCACGCTACTACAGCCCGGTGTACAAACCCGCCTTCCGCCTCGAATGCCTGGCCATCAAAAAAGTGCGGGAAGAAATGGGTCTCGATAATGTGTCAGTGATGGTTCCGTTTTGCCGGACAGTCGAAGAATTGCAGAAAGTCCAGGCCGCCATGGCAGAGGCCGGTCTGGTCCGCGGCGAAAACGGCCTCGAGATCTACCTCATGGCCGAGATCCCCGCCAACATTTTACTGGCCGAACAGTTTGCACAGCACATCGACGGCTTTTCCATCGGCAGCAACGACCTGACCCAACTGACCCTCGGCCTCGACCGCGACTCCGCCCTCGTTGCCCATCTGTACGATGAGCGCAACGAAGCCGTGAAGATACTGCTGCGCATGCTCATCCGTACCGCCAAACAATGTGGCGTGAAAGTCGGCATCTGCGGGCAGGGCCCGTCGGACTTCCCGGAATTCGCTCAATTCCTCGTGGCAGAAGGGATCGACAGCATCTCCGTGACCCCCGACTCGCTCATCAAGACGATCCGCGCGATCCATGCCGTGGAACAAAAGAGCGCGGCCGTGCTAAAAGAACATGAACCATTCATCCGCAGATGAGCTAAAACCGAACCAAGAATGACCATGACCCTATTCGCACCCCCTGTATATACCGACGCCGACCAAACCCAATGGTGGGACCTGTTCATCCGCCAACGGGCAGCCGTAGCCGACCACGCCTACTCGGCCTTCGCCGGCTCACTGACCGCGCTCGGCCTCCATCCCGATCACATCCCCGCCTGCGACGAGGTCAACTCGCCCTTACAGCAGCTGACCGGTTGGAAGGTTTACCCCCTGCCCAGCGCCATGCCCGACCAGCAGTTCTTTCGATTGATGGTCTTCCGGCGTTTCGGCATCACGGGCAGCCTCCGGAAAGTCGGGCAGACCGGGCCGCCCGATGAACCCGATCTCTTCCACCATTTTTTCGGCCATCTGCCTTTGCTAGCCGATCCCCGGGTAGCGGGTTACCTTCACCAGCTCGTGCTGATTGCCGAACGTTTTATAGACCTGCCCACCGTGGTCCAACAGATCGCGCGACTTTACCGCCATACCATTGAATACGGCCTCGTACGGGAAGCCGGTGCCATAAAGATCTATGGCGCCGGTATCCTTTCTTCCCTCGCCGCGACCCAGCATTGCCTGTCGCCCGCCGCCAGCCGGGGACTCTTCGATTTGTCGCCGGTGCTCGCGACGCCACCCGCCAAGGGCCCGCTGCAGCCACAATATTTCGTGCTCGCCAGTATCGGGCAACTCGACGACATCATCTGCAGCCTCGACCAGCTCCTGCGGAGCCAGTTCGGCTAGATCGTGGAGACCCAACAAATCGATGCTTCCCGAGCGCACAAAGTCATTTTTGCATCTTTTATAATTTCGGTACCTTGGCTGATAAACCTGTATAACCTATGACCGGGGAATTTAAAATGCAGCTTAGAAATTATGACCAGGCTCAGTTGACGACTCTATTTAACAAGGCCTATCAGAATAGCCTGCCGCAGGCGTATGCCAAAAGCTCGTATAAGGATGGAGCCATGTTTAGTCAGGATATGTTTTGTGCCGGTTCCCTCATGGACGGAGATCTGTTGCTGATCTATATGTTACAGGCCGATACGCTGAGGTGCTATGTCGAAACGGAAGCAACCCAGGACCTGGCGGCCATGAAAAAAGCCATCAACATGTACTTTCAGCAGATCATCCGTATCTTAGACAGGAATAAGATCAAATGGCATAATCCAGAGGCTACCATCAAACTGGAAAAGTATCGTTCCTATGGGGACGTAAAAACCCTGGTTAAACGGGTGAGAGCGATATTCGAGGGCCAATGGGAGAAATTGATCTTGACTCCAGTCGCCTCACTTTTAGCGTCTTATCTGGCTATTCAGTTCCATATCCTCAGCATGGACGAGTCTTTGAAGGATGCGAAAAAAGCTGTAACTTTAACGATGGAAGCCTACATAGGCCTGGTGGTTATCCTGATAGCCCAGGTTCTATTCAAGGCCAATAAGAAAGAGTTCACTTTTAATGTTTGACTATGCAGACAACAGCTCAATATACAGAAAAGTCGTTCATTAATGAACTGACTCAACGATTAAGCCAGGTTGGCGATTGGAAGGTCGAAAAAGAGGCCGATGACGGATCAACTGACCTGATTGTTCAGGATCCTCAATCCGGGAAAAGGGTATTCGTTGAATTTCAAGAAGGGGGTGAATATGGCGAGCTCCCTATTTCGAGCATCCTGTCGTTGAGCAAACAAAAGAACCGGCTATCAGGAAACGATATTTTATTCCTCGTTACTTTCTCTGTGATCCCTTCTTTGTTGGAAAATAAATTAAAGGAATTGGGCATCATGGCTGTAGCCAGGCCGTCCGTCGACGAAATGGTGGGCAAACTGCAGTATGCTATGTCGGCCTGACCATGTCATTTTCTCCATAGTCTGATGTCAATAATCGGAACCCTCTCCTAACAGTCTTCGCGATGATCACCTGCGGTGGATTCGTATTGACGCAACCTTTTATTAAAAGTCATTTTAGTTCAAAGTACGTTCCGTTCCAATAGTAGGTGACAAATTGATCGGAAACAGTATTGTCTTCCTCACTTACGACGGGGATCTGTATCGATTTAGCGGCACTGTTAAAGACAATAAGATCCCCAGCAAACCGCTTTCTACCACGAATAGGTCTGTTGAAATACTCAAACCCAATTTCATTTTCGATATCGTCGACCGACTTCTTAAAAAGGCCGACCGAGTCATTGAGCGACTTTCCGTCAATTCTGAAAGCACGAATGGCCTGGTAGCGACCCTATAATACTCCCCATTTTCGAGACCAAAAGGCCAGTGTGCTAAGTTAAGATAGGGCCTTGTAAGACCGCTGTCTCAGGCTGCTTTTTTGATTGTTTCATGATACCTTTTGTTGGGTGATTGC